>JGI24021J15306_10001472_pt1 | contig 23140 bp, 11 predicted proteins | sample Ectturendosymbi1_FD_15306 | JGI IMG/M metagenome (IMG submission 15306) | reverse complement strand
GCCATTACTCCCACCAGCAGAACAATAAATAACGCTGACAACTTTTGTTAATATCTGTATCCATTCACCGGGTTTTGTATATCCATATATGATCGTATTAAATTCTCATGTTATGTTTTTGTTAGAAAACTCCAAGGCGTGTCACATCTGCATGATTTTATGGGAGTGACCGGACCTCGAAAATTTTTGACATTTGTAACTGGACCCTTTCTTAAAATAATTGAATAGCACTGGTTTAGGGGGTTTCGCGGTCACGACTTCGCCTGGGGCCTCGCGTTCATTTAATCCGGCCCTGCCTAGCACCATCGTGCTGAAACACATCACTGTAATGTTATCGTGAAATTCCTGCTCAAGCAAACGGTCACAGCATAGATTCCTCGTAGCACCGATGTAAACGTGTTTGCGAACGTACCAGCGACATTTCCCCAAAGTCAGTTCCACAAAGCAGAGTCCACTAATAGTTTCCTGAATGAATCTACGGCCAGTGACCTGCATATGAGAACAGCTGGAGCTGGCTCCTTGCAGCGGTACATTTTCGATGATTCTGTAGCACAACATCATTTGCAGAAAGGCAATGCAGCTCTCTGTACAAGTTTTGGTGCGCTGTTTGTATTATGACAAGGGCAACCAAAAGTCAATGAAGTCAATTTTTTTCTGCCTGTTTTGAAGTTTATGAAGCGTCAACAAACCACATTTCACACCCATACCATTAGTCTTAGTGACTCCCAAGTTATTTGGTCAAAAAAGTCAAAATTTATTGTAAGGTCAAAATTTACCCCTAGGTCAAATTTATTTTGCAGCAGTTTTTTCTCTTCATTGATATTTTATTGAAACTACAACTACAGATATTGATATACTTTTGCAAGTTTAGGTGCAATTATGTAATAAAAGTGGGTTGGTTGTGACTTCTGGCATAACAATCTTGTTTTGCCTACTGCTTGACGATTGAATAGTATGTAGGCTATGTGTGGTAAGGCAAGAAATGTGGTCTCACGGTACTTGGTTTAATAAATTGTAACGTCCGCAGAATAGTTACATGTCTTTGCACGCGTATTGCCCTTAGCAACGTTTCATTTGTCCTTGATTGGGCCTCGAGTAATGATCGGGCCTCGAGTAATTTCTGGGCCGCGTTTTTGACTTTTGCCTCGTTACGCATTCCTTGGCCAACGAGTTGTGTTGTTCTTAGTAGTGGAGAAAGCCGAGGCACTGAACATCAAGCACAAGTTCCTGTGCCTGAAGTTTAAAGCCCATTTCTTGTCGTTCAGTGACCATCCAGCCCTGTCGTTAACTGAGCATTGCTGGCAGGAACGTTTTCCTGACTCGCCTGGTTTCTGTTCTTTTAATATGTCCACAAAGACTGAGGTTGATCCTTCCGTTTTCGCCGCCGCTCCGGTGCGCATCCCGAATATTCCGCCTTGGTCGATACAAAAACCCGTCATCGACCTCACTCTTGTACAGTTTGTCCATCAGACGGCATCTGCATTCGTTGCACCGGTTTTCTCTTCGCATTTGCACAATATGTATGATCAGTTTGTTAAAATCTATACAGACGGATCAAAAACCTCTGAACGAGCCGGTTGCGGCATATACATAGTGGATAGGAACCTACGATATTCTATTACAATAAACAAATTCTCCTCCTCCATCGCCTCTGAACTCTTCGCCATTCTTCACGCATTGTACCTGGCTTACTCATTAAAATTATTAAGTTAGTTGTTGTCACAGACAGTCTCAGCTCCTTACAATCGATCACTAATTGGAACTGGAAAAAGCATAGTTTCGCTAATAAAATTGCCCTCCTCTATTCCACACTCTCAGCATCGGGATACGAGGTCCGTTTCCTTTGGGTACCGGGCCACAATATTCCAGGTATTGAAATTGCTGATCAATTGGCAAAACTCTCCACTGCCAAACCATTACCCAATCTACCCAAATGTGTTCACTACAAACGGGTAGATAACCGCTTGAATTTTACTGATATGCTGCCATATCTGTACCAGCACTCTTTCCACGCGTGGGAAATTCAATACCAGACCGATATAAGAGGAAATGCATATAAAGTTATCTTTCCTGCCCTGCTGCAGTCCTCTCTGTCGACCCACTCCCTCTTCACTATAATCTTTCGTTTGTGCACAAGTCGCTGTCACCTAAATCATCATATGTCACGTATTGGCCTTCATCCTGACGGGCTCTGCGACCAGTGTGAAATACCAGAACTGTAGAACACGTTATTGAAGTTTGTACCAAATTCACAGAGGCGCGACGACGTCTAAAACACGCAGTCGAAGATCTTGGTATAAATTTTTCCACCCCAGAAATCCTACGCAGCGCAGCTGCTGCGAAGCATGTGGAAGCTTTTGTGCGAGAGTCAGGCATACGCATATAGATTCTCTTTACTCCTGCCTTGGCACTACAAGACCTCGCAGTCATACAGTGCCATTCCTCCCCTCATAGTAATAATCTATTCGTAGCATTACCAGGACTGGGGAGGTTGGTCCGTAAGAGAAAGCCAAAAGGTCTTTACGTCTCTGCAGCACAAGACTGCCACAGCATAAGGCTGTTTTGTATGACGTAAGGTCTTTAATTCTTGCAGCACAAGGCTGCCACAGCATAAGGCTGATTCTGACAATTCTAATACAGGACATAAGGTCCTCACAGCACAAGGCTGGTTCTGTAATTTTCGTTTATCACGTTTTGTTGACACGTTTGTTGGCCACGTTGTGCGGGCTTGTCAAAATAAAGTAACGTGCATTAACGAATTTTGTGGTGGGTCTGTTCTCTTGATGCGGACCTGATTGTCAGTCATGCTCAAGCTATTATCTCAATCAACTTTATATTGTTCTCAGGTTTCACTCTATACTGTAGTTATTAATGTACTTTTCAATATATCATCCTTAAAGTTTACGCAATTTTTTTTGTTTGAAGTATAATGCATGCATATGTTTCAGAGTTGAACACAACACCTAAGGCTGAATGATTTTGCAGTTACAAACGCAGGAAATTTATTGGTCAAATTAAGTCAAAATTTGTAAATAAAGTGAAAATTTCAAGATGTTAGGTCAAAACATTGGTTGCCGTAATAATGACAAGACTTTAGCGAGGTGGATGTTTCCTGAAATAGATGTGAATTTTGCTAAATGCTCCTTCTCCAATGTACTATAGCTGAGTGTGTCACAGGAAAGATACACTGCCTTTACACAGCAGAGATCAGCTTGCACTTGTGTAAGATCTACAAGGAAAACAGGCTCTGTAAAATGTGAGTAAGCGAATACCGGAATACGGAAGATGGAAAACAGTAGTTCACATTCCGTAGACGTAGACAATTTCGTTGCAGCCCGCCTTTTGCTGCCACTAAAATGCCACCGTAGAAAGAGGATCGGCAGCACTACGCATTGCCTTTTGTTCCATTCTCCATTTAGCGGCCGCTCTCCTCGACGAAAAAGAGGGCTATGGGGTCGGAGGGGTCTTTTCATAGCAATATCATTGGTGATTTCATGTTTATCAATGCTGCATTGAAACAAATTTATCGCAGCTATTCGCGCACCCAGAAAATTCAGAAGGTATTTCTATCATTTCTGTTTATCATTTTTTAGGCCAACATTGTTGCTAAACAGAAACAAGCATAACTGGTAACGATTTTTGTTTTTTATAAGTTCCATTGCCCTCAACTCTATCACTGTCCCCCCCTGCCCAACTACTGCTCCAACGTCCTTGACTCTTTCCTTGACCAATTAAAGGCGTTTCTGTTACCAGTGGTGGAGGAACCTTTTTCAAAGTGGGGGGGAGCACAATTGCACGTCAAACTATGGAAAATTTTGTAATTTTAATTGGCAATTGTGATCAGCCCGTAGCCAGGTTTCAAGATTTGGTGGGGCACAATACATTTTTAGGGGGGCAAAATTTTTGCTTTTACTATATGTTAAACAAATTTTTCTGGGCGCAACAAAATTTGGGGGGCACAAAAGAAATTTTGGGGCACTGCCCCCGAATGCACCCCCGTGACTACGGGCCTGATTGTGATGTCACAATCATTAAAACATGACGTCATTAACTTTTGTCAGCATGTTTAACCAATTTTATGCAATGTTTTATAAGCCCTCAACGGCCCCTGTCTGCACTACACCCTAGGTAAGCCCGAGCAAGTGGCCATATTGTGTACGGTGTATTCCTCCAAACGTTTACGAAATTCTGCAAAAATACATAATATATTACAAATAATATTGCCAGAATTATGCAAAATATTTTTCATTAAACGATTTACTTTAACAATGGACCTAATAATAATTGTGTTGCTTAAACTTATTTTAATCAAAATTAGAAATTGAAAAGTGGGGGGAGAAGCCCAGTCAGAAAAAGTAGGGGTCTGGGCCTATGCGGTCTCCCCGTTCCCTCCAGCCCTGCTCGTTACTAGACAGTTTTCTGCGAGCCTGCTACATTGCGTGAAAGTGCATGCATTAAAAGTCATTGAAGAGAAGATACTGTGCAGTAGCAGACTTAAACTTCAATACTGCTGTTTATGTCAATGAATATATCATAAACTAATTCTAAATATTACTGAGATATTTACTTTTGTGATATGTGGTGAAGTATTTATTGATTCCGTTTTGAATGGGCTTTGCAGGATGTCATGCGGGGTCAAAATATCAATAGGCATTGTCGACCAATGGCGTGGGGCTCTGGTGTATCTGAGGTCCCACTGAAGCTGATTTTTCTATTTACATAGAGGTCTTGATATGATACAAAATGTCCGGTTACTCTATGCTGTCTTGATAGTTTAGCCTACAATCCAAGTAGGTAAATCTGACGATGGCGCCTTGCCAGTTTGGTGAGCAAACACATTGTTTGCTGCTGCTAGGAATCGTACCTTAAAGCATACAGACATTTTACCAAGTCGAAAATGAACCAAAACGTCAGGCAGAACTTTTCTAAGGCAGATACCTTGAAGCATTATATACTGATCGACAAACGCTGTGCAAAAATTGTACCTTGAGTTGTTTCACGCATGACAGCTGCGGATATATCGCTTTGCAGTTCATTACGGAAAATTGCTGCATGCACGGGTTTGTGGCTCAAGCGATGAAATCACTTCATTTGTATCCTTTTTCCTGCCGTGATTATCATATGCTCTTGAACTTCTTTTGATAAGTGCAGCAGAAGACGTTTGAAACAAACTGTTTCTTATCCAAACAAACACGTTCTGAAAAAAATATAAGAGGTTGTACAATCTGCAACGACCGAACCTTTACAAACTTGTGCGCTGTATCAGCTTGACTTTGTATTCACAATTTTCATCTCGACTACTGTACCTTGAGTGTCACGTTTTTTAGCAAAAAAAAAGTTTGCAGCTCCTGAANACAAGTCACGTTTTTTATTTAATAATTTAATTTAATTTATTTGTTTATGAACAGACACGAAGTCCATAGTATGAACACACACACTCTGCAGAACGCAGGTCGATAAAAACAGACAACAGAACGTAGTACAAGGCATTGAAGCNGGCGNNATCACAGGGTTACAGACACTTTTTGCAACTGCATTGAAGACAGAACCATAGGTTACAGACACATTCTTATCACTAAAGTTAGCTAACACGTAACACTTGTACAAAACTACTGCGGAGTAGGGCGCCAATTCCTAAATTGGTCGAGTCAAGGTAAAATGCGAAAGCATTGTGGCATGGCATGGCATCAATCAAACGGATACAGCAAAGTTCGATCACTCATTCACAGAGTAAAATGCGATTATAGTGTTCAAAGAATAGTGACGAATACAAACAATCCGACTGCATCAAAGAGCGTACCATATGCTATTAGATTTTCTGCATCTTTCGAGAAACAGGTACGTGTTTTTTTCGTTGCAGAGCCTCAAAGGTAGAAATGCTACATTGAACCTGGTGGCTACTAACACTCGCTCTCCAGGGCAGATTGTATAGAGCTCTGCATGAAATTATATGCCACACGCAATCTCTGCATGCATGACTTTCTGAAATTACACCATAATTGTGAAAAAAACTGTCAATCAGTTCTTTTATTGATTCTAAATCGATGTTAATACCCGAAAGCATTTTAACTCATGAACTAAAATGCCTATAGCCAGATACAATAACAATTTACCTTTTTGAAAGATGTTTTCGAGAACTAATCTTTAACGAGTTATTTAGTAATTTCGGGAGAAGTTCCAGGAATTCGAAGAATTTTCGGGAGAAGTTGCAAGAATTCGGTTTTCTGAGTTGCAATCTCATGATTCTGAAACGTTTTGTACTCGAAATTTTTCAGAATTTTGACCACATTCTGCAGTGAAATTTTAACCACGTTCGTAGCCAGAGATACCTACAGCTGCATTGAAACAACACTGAAAAAGCACACACGCACTAAAGCAATGTTAGTGCTTTATTATGCAGGTTGTTTTATGAATGTTTTATAGTGTTTCGTTTAGCCAGTGCAAGTGTTTTACCTATACCGAAATGTTCAATGTCTTGTCTACACAACCAGGTTATGCGAAACACACTTTAGGATCAGGAGATCACCTGCGCATGCAAGTATATCATGGCAAACGTAGTATAGCATGGCAAACAGGGTAGAGCAACATCGCAAACATCGATGATCAACTTCGTAGTCATTGTCGGCTTTGCAAAATAGGGCTGCTGTCCCCACGACCCTCACGAGAGGAAAAAACGCGTGTGAACAGTGAATGACTCTGTTGTGAAATTTGCAATATACTGTACCTTCATGAAAATTCCACCGTTTTCACACATTATCTCAGAATAAATATCTTGGCCCCGTCTTATCTTGATCTTGTTCATTTTTTTCGTATTATACACCTATTCAGGCTAAAGAAGCATAGTGTATGCTGCGTTTTTTGTAGTTACACTATACTAGATCTAAGGACACCAAGAGTTTTTGACCTGCAGCTTAATGCGGCATTGCAGATTGCGAGAAGGGTTAGTTTTTGCAGAAAATGTTTGTTGTTAACACACAGCGTCTTGTGTGGATAAACGTTCTGCAAACAACTGGTTAAGCTGTAACCAGACAATCAGTGCGTTGCTTTTAGATATATTTTCGCGCGATTAGTGTTTGAAATATTGGCGCACATGAAATCTGCCCAGCGTTTGCTAATGGGCTTTCATTGAAGGTTTGATCGTAAGACTTCTGCACGTCATTATTACACGCTGGAAGAGACCGTTTTTTAGCTGCCGAACAACGTTAGGCACTATAATTTATTCCTGTCCGACTTCATAACTTGTGAAGCTGTATTGATTACGACGCAACCTCTGCAATGGCTTTGGCCGAAAGCATAACTTTAAACACGGGAAGTAAAATGCCCCTGCTTGGATTTGGAACATGGCAGGTAAGCTCAGTGCAAGATGCGGTGATTGTTTAGACCGGCATAAAATGTCGATTGTAATTTAAGCCCTATATTAATTTAGAATAAGCAAAAGCGTTGTTGCAATACATGATCTAATGGTTACTTAGATCAATTGTTGTGGTGCTTGTTCGCAAGAATGTGCATTTTCACATTGCCTACATGGATTTTATGCTTATTACCAGAATTTTCGAGCTGATGGTTAGCTTTTGGACAGCGTTTTTGACCTTGATAGATACATTCGGAATTTTGAAGGCGGTAAAGTTTGGCAGCATTTAAATTTATGCGATTCGAATGCAAAAGCTACGTTTACGTTGCAGTGCTAGTGATAATAAAATTATTTACACTATTATATAATTGTTTTTCAAGTTTGCAGTTCCGAATACATTGAAATCAAACGACTGCTTTCACTAATGTTTCCAAACATGAGCCAGATGCAAACCAGTGGTATATTACTAGTAAAAACTCAATTATGATGAAACATCGCTATTTATATATCTATAAATAATAACTAATTTTGCAGGGCATGTCGGGTAAATCAACAACACTAATCTTGCTCCATTGCTGGTATTATCTCCTTGATATTTGGTTTAGAACTTTCGGTTTCGTCAATGATTTTCACAATAAGTTAAAAAGAATGGATTGCATGTTGAAATTTGCCAAATAAACATATTAACGCTTATTGAAACATGCAAAGTAAACAAATCAAAAATGCACATTTACATTTAAAGTGGTCTTGATTTTTGAATTTATTTTTTATGACACTTTTAATGCACGAGGTGGGCTGTGGGGCCGCCACAAATTAATATTTTAATTTTCCAGGCTGTTGAGTTGCTTTTTCATCTGCAGAAAGTAGGCCCGTAACCAGCTTGGGATACCAGGGAGGCGAAGAGTTTTCTGTGAGGGGGACATTTTTAAAAGTATGTTTAATAGTTTAAAATATATCCAACACATTTTTCCAGGGGGAGGCGAAAATTTTTCTAGGGGCGGATTCGCCCCCCCTGCGCCCCCTCTGGTTACAGACCTGGTAGAAAGACAACGGTGGTATTTCCTTTCTGAAAGAAACTTTTTAAACGTGTGAGGTTTGGAAATGACAGAAAACAGCAGAAAGATCTCGCGATGCTTCTTGTATTGTCATTTCTAATTGCCATCTGCAAGAACTCAATATGGTGCTTTTAAGGGATTTAAAAAAACGCTGTTGTGAAGATGCAGGAAGTTGCTTTGAAAAGAGATTCACTTGACCTTACTTTTTCGCTAATTTATTTTAACAAATAACTGTTTTATTGCAAGCTATATGATGCTTGAGTTGGACGAGATGTAAAGTGTAATGTAGTTCAGATTTTCTAAAAAAACATCTTCTGTATCTTCTTTCTAACATCGTGTCTTCTATTGTTGGTCGAGCAAATAAATTTTTGGCAAAGGTAAGATAAATGCGTTAATCTGAAATGACGCTCAGGAGGGTGTTTGTTGATTTACTGTAAAAGACTTAATCTGCCAAGTTCATCGCAAGCTTTCCACCTTTATTCGATCAGATAAAAATCGTTTGTGCTTATTTTAGATGACCTCGAGATGTATAAGGCTACAGAGAGTTTTACAAACTTAATTGCTTTTTATGCTGTACATAAAATATCATAAGCATGCATAGGCCTGAACTGTGTTTCAGAAAGCAGAATGTCAGATAGTTGATCGCATTGGTACAGCCGTTTTGTTGAATGGGCTTCAGCGCTTTAAGGGAGTGACGCAGGACTCAAATGGATCTCCAACTGCCAGTTAAACTCAGCGCATCAACACCAAAAGAACCAGATTGACTAATTAGTAGCTCCATCTAAAACTTAAAACCAACATCTCCTACTTGTACTTGTACTTAATTGTTGCCAGAAAACTTCCAGGGTTGTGTAATAAAGTGTAGTAGAAGAATAAAGACGTTAACTTTCATCCGGTTTCCTCAGTGACAACCCTGGATTACTATCGTGGGTCTGGCAGACCCGAGTCAAATGCGGTGGCCACGTGAAACCTACGTAAGCACGCGTCGCAGCGTGTTCCACGTCTCAGTAGTTTATTTTTTTGTGCACCCTATAAATAGGTGCGCGTGCTGTTGTCCTCGTTCTTTTCGATTTTGCAAAGACAGTGAGTTCGGGTCTAGCAGACCCTAGGTTATGGTTAGTGTGTGAGGTGACTTACGCACGCTGGACCGACGTTATGCTTAGAAGGGGGCTAAGCGCCAAGTGGCTGTAAAGAGCTGAAACTCACTCAGCGCATGCTTCTACGGTCCTGTTAGCAGTATACAACAGAAGTTCTTCACGCCCACAATTTTTTGTTTGTGAGTAATTCAGTTCAGGCATATATGACACCTTCGCTATATTGGTCTACTTACCTTTTCATCAAAAATCGTATGATATTAGAGCAAAAAGTAACTTTGTTAGTGCTCAAACTACTCAGTGAGACTTATATTTTCAGTGTACTTTTTGTGATAAACTTTAGTTGAAGGAAAGTACATTTTTTATTTTTGAAAACCGGATCTGACACACCCGACGTTATTATTAACGTGACAAAAATCGAACGATAGTAATTCAGGGTTGCAAGTGCATGTTCTGCACCTGTCACTTGCGACGCCTGCGCGAAAACTTCGCCCGTGTTCTACGGTTGCTAACACACTAAGCCAATATCTAACAACTGGAGATCCCAATTTCTAAACCTCGTTAGCACAAACAGTTTGTGAGTTCATTTCAATAACCATATACTGTATGTCTGTCGTCGTTGTGGAACTGTATTCGAAAAATCTTTTTGTGGCGTTGCACCAGGCGTAAAAAGTGTTTTAGCGTAACTGAAAATACTTTCGTTTTTTCAACACAAATTCTATTGTTTCTGCTTGTTTTTTTCTTCTCCAAGAAAAAAATTTGATAAGGTCAGTTTCGTTTCTCGTTTCTGAGCTATCCACTTAGCATTAAGTGATAAGTTTGCTCTTTTTGGCCCTTCTATTTACCCATTAGAGCTGAAACTTGACCTTTTGAATTTCACTTTAACATTTCCATTTTATGCAGACACCAAAGGATGAGATCAAACGATGCGTAGAGACAGCTATTGAAATGGGTTACCGACATATAGATGGAGCTTGGGTCTACCAAAACGAAGAAGGAACTGGTGAAGCAGTTGAAAGTAAAATCAAAGAAGGGAAAATCAAACGAGAAGACATTTTTATTACAAGCAAGGTATATACGTGTTGATTTACCGTTAATGATAATTTTACATGTGCATATACCGGCCATTGCCATTGAGTCATATTTTACACGTAAATGACTGTATTTCTCCAAAATACAGTAATGAAACATTATCAAGGGTAGCCAGCATGCCAGTCACGTAAAGAAACGTTACAACTGTGCGCAATAGATTCAGGGATTTCCCTGAAGCGATCCCATTTACCAATTGGTGACTCGCAGTCCCGTCGCCACGGGGGGGCTTTGGTGGGCTTAGCCTCGCAAACCAAGCTCCAAAACCACCCCAAATTGAAATATGAAACAACATAAGTTAGTGAAATTTTTGTCAAATTTGAATGTCAAGCCCCTCCCCCCTGCACGAACGTAAAGACCCCGCACAAACGGAAAGCCTTCCTACTGCCGCTTTTCTGGCGACGGTTCTGGATTCGATCAAACATCGTATTTCCACAACGGTTTGTAAATAGACGCACTACAGCAACATGAGTAACACAACTTTTTTCTGATGTTAGGCCTTTGCTTGCTTGAATGTTTTTCTTTCAGCTGTGTATTCGCAATAAGATGTAATACAACTTATTGCTGATGCTTGGAAACTCATATCTTCAGTTGCGTGTCTGTACTTTCAATAGTTTAAGCAGTAGATAGATAACTCGCGGGATGTTTTGAAGCATTTTACGAAGTGACAAATATGCAGCCTGCACGAAATGTTCTTTATTGGCAAGCACCATAACCAAAACCTATCTGCTAAAAGTCGTGCCTATATGAATTTCTCAACCGTTTTGTACTGGGGACCAATGAATCATGACTTCGACTTCATGCGAAATCTGTTGTTTTAAATAAGGATGTTTTCATGTTGTAGATTTCGACTAGCAAACTGTTTTTCGATTTCATTCAGTAGCCTTCAATAGTGGTCATTGCTTTGGGAACTTGGCAGGATAATTATGACGTTTGCGGGCCCACCGGCGCTGACACCATTATGAGGACTCCTGTCCAATCCTGAGTAGAAAACATTCCAACATTCCAGCATCTCAAAACAAGAAATCAGGCAGTGTCATGAAATTGAACAAAATTAGAAGTTCGCAAAATCGCTGCGAAACACCCACACAAAATCACAATTCAGCAGCAATACAGTATTTAGCCATTCGACCTGTCCTGTATTGTTGAAAACCCTAATGAGATGTGGTTTCATGTGTCATGCTTCTGACGCACTGGAAGTTTGAATCCAACAGAAATCATCCCACGATGCTCATTTTACAATATTTTGTTAAAAGCGTAACGTTTCATTATCAGATTGCTGATAGAGCGTATACTCATCTGTATTCTCCCAAATTAAATAAGTTTTCTATCTGAAACGTTTTTTTTAGTATACAATATATGATGAAAACGAAAACGAATTGTCTCTCTATTTTAGAGCAGTGGTTCTTAACTGGGGGAAACGCCTCACCATGGGGGCGTCAGTAAATTTCCAGAGGGTGCTAGGCCTTAAGCGCTCTACAACATGGAAAATTTGATCAATACATTTTTTACTAATAAGGTTGTTTGTTTTTACAACTTATTTAATGTCAGGAAGGCTTGAAACGAAGGACAATTATTTAAGAGAGGCATGTTAGAAAAAAGGTTAAGAACCGCTGATTTAGAGGAACTCTAAATAAAAGTTGTTATTATACACAGGGCCGTAGTCAGGTTTTAAGATTTGTGGGGAAAATACACGTTTAAGGTGGCAAAATATTTGTTTTTATTTTATGCTTAAAATAAATTTTTCTGGGCACAACAAAATTTGGAGGTGCAAACAAAATTTGTGGAGGCATTGCCCCGAATGCCCCCCGGTAGCTACGGGCCTGATTATACATTTCTATTTCATCCGTGATTTTTGTATAACTCGGTGGACATTTGAAGTAATTGTTTTTTTGTGATCGGTGAGACACTATTTACGAAAATGTACCCAGTTCTGTGGAGAAGTCATGGCAAAGGTTTATGAAGAATTTAACCAATCTGCTCATGATGAGCAACGTACAGCATGACTTAACATCATCGTCGGCACACTGAACACAGCACGTGATGCAGTAAGAGTTCAACTGATAGCAATTAATGTTAAATTTTCTGACTCTCAGTATTGCTTCAACAGATTTTCCTTTTTCTACTTTTACAAAAAAGAACGTCTAACTTTTGTCATTCCACTGTATGGAATATGAAGAATTCTGTGCAAAAATGAATCAGCTTTATAGTATGTGAAAAAAATTTTAGTCTATTATTAAACTTCCAAATCAAACGGAAACGCAAACGTCGTTTCTTTTCATTTCTGTGTGCACATTTTAAAAGTATTTTAGCAGTAAAAGCTTGGCACAATTAAAGCTTAAATTCTGAAGGTGGCTGGTTTTTGGTTTATCCTATCTGCGTGTTCAATTTGAATCATTCTCTTGTCTGTCGTGGAGCAAACGTCTATGAAAGACGACGTATTGTTTCTTATTCTTGGGATTATCGATAAAAGAATTATGCTAAACACAACAACTTATTTCTTACTATTGATCTGAAATTTTTCACTACATTACACAACCTTTATGTGCTTTACTAGCTTTGGAGCAGCTTTCACGATCCTGCCGAAGTGAAAGAGAGCTGCTTGGAAAGCCTGAAGCTACTGAAGACGGATTACATCGATCTTTACTTAATGCATTGGCCCTGGGCCGTAAAAGTAAGTTTTGATTTTAGGATTGCTTTCATCCAGTAGGTTGCCAGCAGAGGAATAACCAAACATGGAAGAACGCCCTTGCGGAACTTTTAGGGGTGGCAAATGATCCCGTTCAGGCCATGAACAACCGCTTGAGATCGATCCGTTTGTTTGGTTCCAAAACAGTGATTTCGGCTTGCTTTTGATGAGTGCTCTTGTCCATACAGTGTTCATTAGGGCCTATTAGCTATAAGGTGTACTTTAATGCATGAATAGGCACTGGAACAATCTATATTGTGACATTTTGTGCTGTTGTTTTCGGAATTCCCATGCAAAAATTTATGGGGTTGTGTCATGCCGCCTACAAAATTGATAAGCATGACATTACCTGGAACTTTTCGTTTTAAAAAAGATTTAATTTTAAAATAAACTAAAACCATAAGCTACTTCATAACATTTACACAAAATGCTGATTCTGTTGCTGCATTTCTTCATAACTTCGCGGAAAATGTATAAAACGTGAAATCTGAGGGAAGCTGTTGATGCGCAGCACAGTAGTGTATAATGCTGCTGCTTGATCTGCTAAGAAACTGTGCATGATGGGTAACGAAACCTTGTGTTTGGAAAATATAATTAGCAGTGAACTACATTCCGCAACGGAACTGAAACAACTTTATTGCGAATACGACGAAAAAAACTTGCTTGTGGATTGCTGAACAGTGATGCTTGAATTTTTAAATCTTTCGATGTACGTCAATTGGTAGAAGTTACGCAATGTGCAGCTTTTTTGGCATAAGCAGTTGACGACAAGGAACCTTTTATCTGAAGTGAAAACTTTTTTGCAGTTTGTCAGCTGTTAGAAATATTAAAAACCTTTTCACGTTTGAAGCATTATGTGAAACTTGTCATGGACGAATTCCAAGAAACTCGTTTCATTTGATTATCCACAATTTATGTATGCGACCTTCAAAGCCTTTGATTTAATAATTTTAGTTCACTGCTTAAATCTAACGCAAACATTTAAAAGCATGGGTCAATAAAAAATAAAAAATCGCTCTAAAACTTTTTTATCATTGTCAGAAGATGTGTTCTTTGACCAATCCTCGGTAAAAGTTGCTAATTTGCGGTTACAATGCTTTTCAGAATATAAACAAGCAAATTTTGCCAAAAGACGAAAATGGAAAATTTGTGTACGCTGACATCGACTACGTCGACACATGGAAGGTATTTTGCAGCTTTACGTCAGGTTAAAACTGATCGGAGAAATGACATCATTTCGGCTTATTTTAAACATGACGCGGACCTTCAACCACTTGTCAATTCAGTTGAACCACACCTGTGGCCGTTTCGCACATGTTTGGCTGATTGTGCAGACTTGGAAGATGTATTAATTTAGGAAGTGCAGTTGTATTGATTAGTTTCTGCGTGAACTATATGAAGCAAAAGAACTGTTTTACGTCTGCAAAACTGTAAAGAATAAGTGTTAATCTTCTAAGTCGACTTGGCGTCATGAATAATAATCTACTTTGTTACCAGAGTGATATTATAGTATAATTGCGTAGTTCAATGTTGCAATTTCAACATATTTTAATAAGCTTTTTGAGTGTTATGTCCTTCGCGGGTTTGTGTTCCATTCTTGACATGCCTGCTGACACTCTTTCACCCAGGGGCGGATCCAGCCAGTAATGTTAGGGAGGGGACGATTTCACGAATATTTGGTAGTAAGGCTCATAACGGCTTCACTACTGTAAGAGAGATGAAGTATACTTCACAAAACTGCTGTGACAAAAGAATGGACAACAAAATGGCCTTATATCGCGAATGCTGTTTTACGAATTCTAAAAAAACATGGTGAATAAAGTTATTTTTGTAGGTTTTAAGTGGGGCGAGCAATCGCCCCAATATCCCCCCTGGATCCCCCTGCTTTCATCGACATTCGGTTAAATCGTTAGATATGAATATTAGTAACAGATTTATAAATTTTATAGGTTTATATGTCCGTGTGCGACAAAGTTTAGCTACTTTCTTTTGTGGCTAAATTCTTCGCAAGTTTCTCACTGAATGTTTCTGACAATGTAAATATTGCGTTTTGAAATGTCCGGTAACATGGTTTCAATCTACTCCTTTGTTCTTCCTTGTTGTTAATGTGATTTCGCAAATCTTCCAAGACTTACTCTGCTCCAAAGAAATCCATTTGTCTTTGAATACGTCCTGAAAAAGCACAGGTTGTTAAAAACAGAATTGAGGTATTTGCAACTTGGTTCCTTCTTCTTAACTTATCCATGTTACACCTTTCAATTCCGTGCAACGCAACTCCAGTATACATCACAGTTCACGCACATCTTGTTCCAAACATGCTTCTCATAATGATTTGGTTTATTCATTGATTTACTGATTTATTGTTTCAACTGACTCAGCTGATAATAATCGAATCAAGTTAATGTAAAGTTTCAGCACTCACCTACCCGAAAAATAAATATTGATTTTGAAAATACAAACTTTGATATAATTGCTGTCAAAATTAGCATTGCAATTACAGTGCAAAGATCTATGTGACTAAGACATAAACGGCTGACAACACTATGACTCAATGCGGTTCTAATCGAAACACTACTCTGTTCTGGGAAAAAATAGCAAATTTATTGTAGGAAATTTATTTCTTGCGACGCAGGCAATGGAAGAGCTGTATAGAGAAGGCTTGGTCAAGAATATCGGACTCTCGAATTTCAACGAGTATCAAATCAACCGCATCTTGAAAGAAGGAACCGTTGTGCCAACAATTAATCAAATTGAATGCCATCCATATCTCAATGAAAGCAAATTAATTGCATTTTGCAAAGCGAAGGGAATCGAGATAACAGCATATAGTCCCCTGGGGTCTCCACAACGCCCATGGTGAGGAAATCTAAATAGTATAGTTCTGATCTTGATTTTGTATGTATATTTTTTATTGCTTCTCTTTTAAAGTTTGACAAACGAGTATTGCCAAGAAAATGATTAGGTGCTAAGTCAGGTTTGTCGAACCCGCAGGCCGCACGCGGCACAGTCGAAGGTATTGTGCGGCGCAGTAAGCTTTTCATTATTGTGTTTGTGTATGTACAATAAAATGACAACCTGTCTTTATTCTTATAATCTCAAATTCGACATTTTCGACGATGGTCTTATGGTCTCTTTATCATGTACTACGCACTGGTAGATTTCCACGTGTCCACTGACACCTCGGTGTAAATACTGATTTCTAGTTTTCTGATTTCTACTCATGTGTTCCTCTGCACAAATTGATTTCTGACTAAACCAGTGGTGGGCAAACTACGGTCCGTGGGTCAAATCCGGCCCGCCAAACCATTTCATCTGGCCCGTCAAATCTTTTCAGAAATAAGTAAGGAGCATGGCCTGGCGGGTTTTCCTTTTGTTTATCCAGTGTAGCGGTTCACCGCTACAGTAGACCAATCACAGATAGGATTTTCTACATCGTGCTGCCCAGTAGTGTTCTGTAAAGACTTGCATAAGTTTCTTTTAAAACTCGTTCGATTTGGCAAAAAAATTGTGGTCCCTTGTCTGAAAAGTGTGCCCACCACTGAACTAAACCCTTGTTGTTCCATTCGCACTAAATCTGTCTATGCCATAGGTGTATAGGAGCAAGCGAATTTTGGGGGGTGCAAAGGATTTTTGCCCAAATTTTCCCAAACTTACCCAACAGGTTGTCATGCAAATTTTGCCGAACAATTTTTGGTGTGGCCTCCAAAAAATGGTCTTTACTTGTTTTTCTGCAAACGTTGAGCGCCATATTTGAAGCCAAACAACGTTGGGCGCCATTTTTGCCAAGATTTTCAGAGCTTTGGCTTAGATGTTTGGGGATTTTGTTAAGATTTTCAGGAATTTTGCCCAGATTTTCAGGAAATTAGCCCAAATTCTCAGAGATTTTGCCCAAATTTTTAACAGATCAAAACTTTTTGGGGTGCACTTGCACCCCCTGCACCCCCACCTCCTACACCACTGGCCTATATCATCACAGTTTGGGAGTGACTAAAAGTGCCATACAGCCGTTACCACTGCAGTTAGTACTCAAATGCTCTCAATCGCATGAAACTAAACTTTGGTTTAATATAATCAAAATAAGTCATTTAATGTGCGGCCCTCACGAAGAGAGTGACATAATTTTTGACCCAGCTTGGCATTTCGGTTGAACATAGCTGTGCTAAGAAAATCTTCCACTAGACATAAACTTAGTGCCTGTTTTGCTCCCTGGCCGTCTTTTAGCGCCTTTGCAACTTTCCTGTGCTGTAAGTGAGTTTTAAAGGCTTTGCTATTTTTCGTTATGTTTTTCGTGGAATGCTTTCGCCTTAAGATACACAACTAGAAAAATATAAAGATTGAAACCGATACCTGCTCTTTTCCGTGGCGAAAAGACAAAAGTCTTGCTCTTTCTACGGAATTTTAACTGGGTTTTCATGACCAAACGTATGATGAGGTAGATAAATATGTTAGGCCTTTGAAAAGACTTACATTCTCACGACTTCCACAGGTTTAAGTTAAAAGAAAGAAATAAAAAAAGGTATTTTAGTCAGGGAATATCATGCATAGAACACCTTAAACATTTCAAAAAGTAGCTTATAAAATTGTGAAGTGCTCTTAAGAAACATTTGGTTTAGAATTTCAAAATAATTTTACTGCGGTTGCTGTTACATGACTGTTTTACTTAATCGGATAGGAATAGATTCTAGCGATGAGCAAACCTATGCTTCACTGCAAGGTTGTTTTAAGTTTGTGACGAATTATAGCTACTTAATTAGACTTTGCAGCGTTTCACAGTAGAGTTGTATTAATTGATAATTAACTCATACTTTCATGAGCAATATATCAAATTCAGTAATTTTTTACCAGGGGAAAACCAGATGAGCCGATTCTACTGAAAGATCCTACTTTGAATGCTTTGGCAAAAAGGCTTGGAAAAAGCGTTGCACAAGTCGTGCTCAGATTCCAAGTGCAGCGCGAAGTAGTTGTTATTCCGAAAAGTGTAAAAACTGAAAGGATCAAGGAAAATTCACAGGTAATTTTAGTGTGAACTTCAAGCAAAATGTGCAAGTTCAGCAAAAATCCGTTGGACTTCGTTACGTACAAAGCCGAAACCTATAAAATGAAATCCATAATTTTTTGAAAAATCCAATCAAAAAGCTTTTGTTGTACAGTTCTTTATGGAACTGGAGTTAGGTCTCTAAAGAATGTCAACCTCGCACAAAAACCAATCTCAACCTCGCACAAAAACCAATCTCAACCTCGCACAAACCAGTCACCTGCGCTTTAAATAAATTCTTAACGCTTACGCTACATTATTGAAACGATAAATATATCCTCTAAACACTAAAGTGAATTCAACGCTGGTTCCAAATAAATCCAAGTGTCATGCGGATGAACACGACGGCTAAAATTAAATGCACGGATGCCTGAAAATTTTAAAGCACCGAATTTTTAAGCTGCAGCGAAAGGAACATGTCGAGAAAGTCAGCGCGTATTCATTAAATTTTATGGATTTAAATATCATGAGGTAAGGTTTATAGCAGAGCCATTATAAAAACTGGCTGCAGTGTGACATCTGCAAAGTTTCATGTGGAACCAATTATTAAGTGTAAAACGTTTGATTCATTCCTAAAACCTTTTAATTTGGCTCCCATTTTGTTTCAGCTTGGTACTTTCCGTATTCAACAACAAACTGTTATACATTACTGATTTCAGGACAGCTTATTTATAAGCTTGCATTTGCGAAAACTGAGTTTTTTTTATAGGAAGACGCAGAATCGTCATTTTACCTTCCCAATTAATATTAGTCGTGTTGTTGGCAATGCTTCTACCCCATAAAACTGTCACCCATAGCAACGCTAGCAACAGCTAATGCACACATTGGTGTTCATTGCTTTTACATTTTTGGTGCAATCAAGAACAGCTGTAGGACGAGGATTATGTTCATATTCAATGCTTTGCTTAAACTTTCATTCGAGTCTTCTCAGGTTTTTAACCTTCATCGAGTGTTGTCCTATAAGAGGGGTGGGGTACCTGCGGCCCGAGTGAAAATTCAATATGGCCCGCATCAGAATTTTCATTACCCGAGTTACAGTACAACACCGTGTCAAAACGAAACTCCGTGACAAGCAGATACGTAGACAGTAAGTCAAGATCAACGATAAAGGAAGAATTTTAAGATAAAATTAATTAATTTGCTACCACCAGCGATATTGCACAAGTCATGCGCCCCGTAATAGTAAATAGATTCCCCATCCCTGTTTTATAAGTTGTTCCAAGGATTTCAAATGCTTTGCTTAGCTATTTTTTCGCTGCACTTTCCCATAGTGCTATGTACACCACCCGTATTTGTCTCACTGATAAACAAGTTTGTATGAATTACGTCGGGGTTGTGGATTATGTTAAAAGCAGTGGCGTATCTATGGTAGAAGGAGCCCATGGCAAAGTCTAAGTGTGCGCCCTTTTAATAATTCAAACATTGGACATAGGCACAATTTTTACGAAAGATAAATCATGAAAAAATAGGTTTCGATGCAGAAAACATGCGTTTATTTTTGTTTTAAACATTCAGCAAAAACCTACAAAAATCCATAAGGACCATAACAGAATTCTATACTAATTTACCTTTATTATGGAGAATATCAAAACATTCACTAAATAATATAACCATAATTTATGCATTTATATTTTTTTTATTTTATTTTACGGCAAATGTCGAAAGGCCAGAGGCTGCATGCCATCTGGCGGTACCAGCAGCAATACGACAATATAATGACAGAATGTTAGTAAATAAAGATGCAAAAGCAAGTTTGATAACAGAACGTTAACAATTAAAGACGCAAAAGGAAGTTGGGTCCACAGCACAAGAAATACGAATCGATGCGGCTACGCCAACGCAATTGTAAGAAAGTTCCCAGCCGCATCAAACAACTCCAAAAAGGAAGAGCGTTTTAGTGTATAAAATAATTCGAATAGAATTTGACATAACTATGGTGGCCCGTGAGTGCCATTCTAAAACGTTTCTGTTTTTTGCATTTTTTTTAAACAAAAAGAACGTTTAAAAAAGTTAAACAATTTTACCTTCGTTTCGAAAACACTTTCGTTTCGCAAATGTTTTCGAAATAAAAACATTTTCGTTTCAAAAAATTTTTATTTTTGTTTCGGAAACACTTTCACTTTTGTTTGCAGAAAAAATGTTTTCGTTTCAAAAACAAAAACAAGTTTGCTATCGTTTCGAAAACACTTTCGTTTCGCAATTGTTTTCTAAATAAAAACATTTTCGTTTCAAAAAATGTATTAATATTTTCCTTTCGGAAACACTTTCACTTGTGGTGTAAAAAATGATCCAATTGGAATCCGGAGTCGGAGTCGGAGAAAAAAATCCGACTCCGACTACCAGTGTTGATAGGAATCCGACTCTGACTCCGACTCCACCCACAACCTCCAACTCCTTACGACTCCACAACCCTGATGGTAAGGACTTTCGTTTAAGATGCATTGAAACTGATAGGCTACTCCATAAGTCGACACAGGATTGTAGAGTATTCAAATTACTTGACAAAACACTATGAAGGTCGTAGGGCCATTGCGAGGAGTACGATAGAACCGTGTCGGCAACAAAGAGAGATATAAAAGATTTTATATTTCTTGAAATCTCATTTACATACACCAGAAAATGTATGCATACTTTTGGCTGATCAAATTTTAATCTTACGAAAAAGTAACACAACATATTACACCTGCAAAAGACAATTTCTTTCAAAATGAAATACATGGACAAAAGACAATTTCTTTCAAAATGAAATATTTCTTTTCAAATTAAATACGGTACAGTATAATTGTGCTTTTTTAAATAAAAGCATGCAACAAACGCTATTATGTATACAAGCCATGAGTTGTTTTGTACAAGAGCAAAACCACGTTTAAACGTGCTACAGCCGAAGCACTGGACAGAAAACGCTAGCTCCAATCAAGACTAGCCAATGCGTCTTCTTCCATGAGTTAACATTTTTGCTGAACCGGTGCGGTACTAATTGCTGATGTTTCGAGGACTAACTAAGGTTCTCCTCTTTAGCCTCTGAACTGGGGCATTGTGTTCAACCATCGGACACTAGTGGTCATCGAAAAAGTTTCGCAATGTCGGAGTGGACCGCAGCATTTAAGCAATTTGCAAATCTGTGGGAGTTAACAGCAGTAATTTGCGTAACGGTCAGATTCTAACAGCCACGGTCTTAGGCTCGTCTCAACCAGATTCTGACTAATATCATGCCTGAAACACAGCAGCACTTGAGCACTGACTGATTTAACAGCCTTTCTTATAGCGTGACGAAGAGGTGTTGTAGATATGGGAAACGAGCGTTTTTGCTATCAGTGTCTGACCGTCGTGTTGCGTCACAATAACCTCAGTTTTGTTATGTAATGCGTGGTACTGGAGCACCGCGCCATGAATTAATGCATTAGATAAGGGCGATGTGTTGGTGCAACTTGGCAGTTAGTTGTTGTATGGGGCGCAAAATATGGGTTGAAGAAACTGTAAGTCACAAAATTTAATTTTTGCCAAGGAACTTTTGCGCTCCCGTCAAAACAGCGCCCTGGCATGAGCATGCCTCTCATATCCTATATAGATACGCCACTGGTTGAAAGCGACCTTCTTTGCAAGGCAGGTTGATAAATGAATTGGCATCCTGTTAATGATGTGTAAAACTAGATCAGTGGATCAGAGAGAGTCGCGATTACTCATTTTCACTTGACGGATATTTTTTTGTTTGCGTGTGTAACCTTGTCGTTTTTTGGTCCAACAACCTTGATATTTTTTGTGTTAATGCAGGGACCGAGTTTAAGGGGGAACGGGGGGGTGATTTCCCTCTCAACTTTTCGACAGGGGAGGACATAATATCTTTTGTACCCTCCAATATTTTATGATAGAAAATAATGTAGTTGTACAAATTTCATGTTTACATTTCTTTTGGAAATGTTTCCCCAGCATAAAGCCAGGGAATAAATGAGAAAAATAAACATTATCACTGGATTATTATCTGTAGACACAGTCAATAAAAAGCTCTACGTTTTCTATAGGCTTTAGAGGAATCAGCCGACTGGGCTCTGCTTTCATCTCTTTGCGATGATTGAAACTTGCGCATATTTGTATTCAAGTAACTTCACTCCACAAGTGAACGAAGCAAGGAATCAATCACAAATTTTTAATAGGAAATCGATTTCACGTAACACTACGCATCGTCAGTCCTATCATCTTATTCAAATAGAATCTATCATCTCATTCTATAAATAGAAAGTCCTATCATCTTATTCTATTTGAATAGAATTTTTCTATTTCTTGCTTTCTATTTCTTGCTTCTTTCACTTGTGGAGTGAAGTTAGTTGACTGTAGACACAGTATACAGATTTCCTGCGTAAACTGAATTGTCATGATTGTTGAAAATTATGTTGGTTAAAATGAATTTCCGAATCGGTGTGCACATCAAATTCGCTCAATCACGAATTCTTTCGCTGGTCTGTAGCCTGCAATCAGAATACAGTTGCCACCTGGCGCGCAACCAGGGGGGCAGCGGCGGCAATGCCCCCAATTCCAAAGTTTTCAGGTTAATAAAATATTTGAAGTATACGCCAAAGAAATACTTTAAAACAAACCAACGAACCTGCCTCAAGGAACCTATCCCACTACAGCTTTTAGTCCAATACAAGCTTGTATCTGACCTTCTGTAATCAATGACCACAAGTAAAACAATTGGAGTAACGCTTTTCGCAGCTGTTTTTGGCGCATCAGCTTGCTGTATCATCCCACCGAACGCTTATGTAAACTTCATTTCAAGACTATCGCAAATTCCTCTCTGATAACCGTGGGTGTTACAAATATAACCTATCC
>JGI24021J15306_10001471_pt1 | contig 23143 bp, 16 predicted proteins | sample Ectturendosymbi1_FD_15306 | JGI IMG/M metagenome (IMG submission 15306) | reverse complement strand
GAAGCACGTTTAAGGCTATGAGCTTTCAGGACTTGCACTGGTTGCAAAAGTTAGGGTCTTGTAAAGCGTCATTTGGAGCCAAAGTGGTCTAGTAGGTGGATGCGTTCAAAACTTGACTAGTACACGTATGACACTTTACTAAACCTTTTTCCCAAGCCATGGTACTGGGGACAACCCAGAAAGACGCTAAAATTTGAAACAGTCCTCAACCTGAATTTAGTTAAAAAATATCAGGTTTCGAAGCGAAGATGCAGCTAAACAACGCTTTTTTAAGAAATGCACTACGTCAATAATGGCGATCCGCTTTGCCCCTAACAAAAACAATAATCAAAAGGTCGTAGAAGAACAAGCGGTTGGACAAGGCACTAACTGCTATGTCAAGATTTCTCTTATTAGTTTGAAAGTTTCAGCAATTTGCACGGTTCAACAGTACCCTAATGTTGTAAAGTTTCATGAGGGTAAATGGAAGCCTGCCTAAGACAAAATAGTACATGAACAAATAGATAAAAAACGCCTTAAAAATACGAACAGTTTAAACTATCTCCCAAGTTGACACTTCGAGCATATTTGTGGTTGAATACCAATCATTTTCGAAATTTTCGATCAGATAACCTGTCTCAAGATAAATCTTGTAAGGAGAATAATTAACGAGCAAGACAAAATAATTCTAATAAGACTTATTAAAAACGATTAGAATATAAAATTTCATCTATATTCTTTGAAAGTTTCTACAAATGCCAAAATTGCTATGCAATGTTTTGAAAATTTCTGGGGGGCTAATGCCTCAAATGCCCCTCTTGTTTGCGCGCCTGGGTTCAACGATCTAAGTATCCAGGTGCAGTTCATCACGCTTCATTAAATCTAGATGGAGTTTGTCACGCGTCATCGAATTAGGTACAAGTTGTCACGCTTCACTGAATCTAGTGGCAGTTCGTCACGCTTCACTGGAAGACGACAGTAACTTTCAGAGACAAGTGAATTCCCTTTTCTCTGGATTAATGATCACTCACAGAACAAGGCATTTTGAGTGGTTGTTCTGCGTGGTTAGGGTTGCTACGCTAGTTCTACGGAATCTAGAATGAGAACAGGTTACGACGTTAGTGCGATGTGTGCGAAAGTTGCGGATTATTACGTTGGTTCAATCAAATGGAACGAATTTTTGAACCATTTTTAATGAGCAAAGCATTTGCGTAATTCATGAAAATTTTCAAATGCTAATCAAGGTTTTATAGTTTTAACCGACAGAAATGACCTTTCGTTTCTTAGTGCTCTTAACCTTTTTTTCTTGTGAGCCATCCTTATTAAACTAGGCTGCTGACGCTTAGCTAAAAATAGACTCCTACATAACAGTGAACGAAGCGCCACTTGTGAAAGAGCACTTGTATGTCGTGTGCGCATGTGAGGTGGTTACTGAACCACGAAGAATAACTCACTCTGGCAATCCAGCTGGCGCTGTTCAATGATTGAATCTACATGACATTTGGAGCAAATAGCCTTGAAAATGTCTTTTCACTCGGTGCACTTGAAAAGATAAAAGATTCTTAAATGTCATCGTCCTCTGCACCGAGAACGCAAATTTGTTCGATAACGCTGGCTTGACACTTTTAAAGCTACTGATGAAGCTCGCACCAACATCATTAAATCGATATTTCGAGAGAGCCACACAAGGTTGCGCTCACTCCACTCTTATGTTGTGATCCAAGTGATAACTTAATTTCAAACGGAACAAATGTTTCAAAATTCGTGTTGCAAAAATATTTCGTTCACACGACCTGAGTTTGGAAGAGTCACGCTCCTAGAATTGTTCACTGTCCACACAAAACTAACGTGCTTGCACTTTTTAGCATAAAGTATCTTGCAATTATTAAAAACAAGAACTTCAAAAAGTTGTGCAAATGAATTCAACCATCGCATCTTCTTTCAAGCAGCAAATTTCTTCCAGCACACTGCTTCATGTCGAAACGGCTGGGTATAATAACAACTTGATGATCGGATATAGCTCACCTCTTTTGCAATCTGCAAACACTAAGAAGCAATGCAACGTTCATTGATTAAACGTTGAAGAAATGATGGCCCATGCAACTATACGCAAGAAACGATTTGGACTGAGTGGAATGCAGTTGCAATTCTAATCTTTTGTGTTGAGCGTCCCTGGGTCGTTCTTGAACTTTGGAGAAAACATGCATGTGATGAAAGTAGCAAAGTTACACTTAACACCTTGCAGCGCTGTGTGAAATAAGTCTTCAACTTCAGCAAAAAAATCATTATCAGGCTTTTATTACCGATTACCTGAAACGTATATGTCCTCTGGTTTTCATGGATCAAATTTTGCTAAATTTGAAAAAAAGAACTTTTGCATGTTAAACGGCTGGAATCGAAATATTTGGGATGTGATGATAAACCAATAACTAAAAATTTTTTCCTTGATCAACTATTATGTCGTCATCTAAAATTTTCCTGTGAGAAAGTTGTTTTTCTACAAAAAGGTCGCAAATGGTGACATGAAAAGCCTGTCCCATACACTACTATAATCTAGTGTAGGCAAGAAAAGTTTGTCGCATGAAGTGCCCTTTGCTGTGGGTTGCTGTGTGAAATAGATTCTTCGAAGTAGCAAATTTTTTAAACCTTTGAAGGGATTACTCGCACCTCTTTTACTTTGGATTTCCAGAAATTAATCAGTTTGCTCTTTGATGCAGCTGACTTGGCCCAAATTAATTGAAGCGACATAAAGTTTGCATACTAACTGTACAACAAAAGTATAGATAAACAAAAAGAAAAGAAACAGGGAAATGAAAAAAGTGTATGTCCGACAGAGATGAAAGTCACTTGTGCTTGAAACCAGCATGTTTGAAATTGATAGGTGAGTCACCGTGTATGTGACTTCGGCACTCCTAGATCAGTGCAAAACCACGTGAATAATGCAAGAATTTCTTGCGTGTTTTCCATTATGTCTAATCTGCATTAATGTGGCGTAAAACCGCAAACTCTTCACCAGCCAGGAGTTGCACCCCGTAACATCATAGTGTCATTGCCATCAGAGACAAATAGATTTTCCAAGGAGTGGTCATCTACCTCGTTTCAGTTTTTCTGAGTTGTCGTTCCCTCTTTTTGGTGCTGGTACACCTATTCTCTCAACAAAAACAATAATATTAAAACTATTTGTGTAGCCAACATTTTAAAGCGTCGCCAAAACTAGAAAACGTTTCCTACAGAGATTTTAGTGGAGAGGCCGGTAACTGATAGTTTATAACGTCTCCGGAGGGTTTCAGTTTTGTCTGTTTTTTCTTCGGCGTTGGAGAATTACAAAAAACATAATTTTATTAACGCAGGGATATAACACTTAGTGCCAAACCAACATCGTTTTTGCATATAAGAGTAATGTCAAGGTGAGTTGTTTCTCTCATTAGGCTATTATATTAGACTTTATACAAAATGTCGTTTGTTTTTTTGTTTCATATTAGTTTTTTGTATCTTGCTACATTTGGTGGATGCTGGGCAATTCAAGCAGAACAATTGAAAATATGGTTTAATTTCTGTCAGTGAACAACTGTAATTTGGTATTTTTCTTCTCTGCTCGCACCCTGAAATAAAATTGTTGTTGCCAATTACCAACGTCCAATGGCAACTAGTATGTTGTAACTTTTAGCAAATCAGATTTTTCTGTAAAGTTTTTAGCTTACGAAATTTAAAAATCACCAAGACATTTTTCAAGACTGATACGGCAATTTGAAATAGGTGTTGACGGTGAATCACACGTCGAAAAACTTTTTTTTAAAGATTACTTAAGCTCATAAATTTTCTTAGGACATTGCAGTATGAACAACAAACAACCCTTCAGTTTATTCATTTATTTTACACCCTTAGCCACTAAGGCCAGACGCATCTTGATCTTCACGAAACTGTTGGACAATTTTCAATTTTGGATTTGCGATCGAGAAGCAAAACAGAAAAAGGTACAACGTGGTGCAATTTTTGAAAAACGTTGCTCATTTTAAAAAATCTCAGTGATTGAAAATCCCGACAAGGAGCATGGACCGTAGTTGTTTGATTTTCTGGATTCTGTCTTAAAATATCTAGAACGCGGTACGGTAGCATTTTCTTCCAGCAATTTATAACTTTCTGGCTGCAGTGAACTTTTGGTGCATTGGGAACGTATTGTTGGTTTTAAAGTATTTCATGATAAATCATATATTTCATCACGCAGGAGCACCTTTTAATAGCACTTGTTTGAGGTGCCCCGTCTTTCCGATAACTGACCAGAAATTGCAAAACCGCTGGTTTTGTCAGTTGGATCTTTGCTGTAAAAATCAATTAATTATTAATAAAAGTAGCTTTTTTCACGGTGTAAAAGCTCGATTGTTGCATTTAAATCACTGGTAAATAAATCATGATCACGTCCCTAACGTTATTAACTGTCGTTATGGAATCAGATGCCGTTCAAAGTAACTGCAGAGCTCTGACATCCAAGCTTTGATAACAGATTGTGTAATCAAGCGATTAGATACCTGTAAGAACCTTTCAGGATGCGTTAGCCATCTAAATACTTGTATCGTTATCGTATTATCACATCTGTCAAAAGTATCGAACAAGCAAAAACTAAACTGATTTTTAGAAAAAGTTTTGCTATCCGAAGTTGTTTCCATGCCTTAACAGTCCGTAGTTCAGATAAGATCAGATGCTACAATTAATGCGAGACCAAAACGTATGAGCGCCTATTTTCCGATTTTCCACTTTGACAAATTCGTAACGTGAACATGTTGGAAAGCTATATCTCCAATTATCCAAAATGTGATAAAAACTTTCTGACAACGTAAAGTGCAATATAAGTCTCTTTGCCCTTTTCGTGTTTTGACAATTTTACTTCTGAACTTGTTTTTTGGGGGGTACGTTTTATTTATCAAGCGCTGCTTCCTTCCACGCTTCGCTCGTTAACTGCTAATGCTGGTAACCCATCAGGTTTGATTCATCTGGGCTGACATGCCTGACTCAGTTCCGTTTTTTGTAAAGAATCAGTATTTCAGTAATGAGTTTGTATTTACACACAACACGTCATAAACCTGTTTGTTAAAAACTGAATAGAAAATAAGTCAAGGTTTTATTTCCAACACCAATACAAATTCGTCTGTTCCATGATGTTCATTTTATCACATTTTCCACATCATAGCATCAATCATAACCCACACTTTTAGTGCGCAGGAACACTTCGTGTTTCAAACTGCGTTTTACTCTTCAAGAAAGAAAGTAACGTTCAAAATTTCTGAAAAATCAGCGAAAAATTTACTTTTTCGAAAAATCTCATCTTTCTTTTGGATGAACCGAGATTTTCATAAGGTAAATTCAGGACGTGCCGCTACTTTCATAGCTGAAATTTGTTACTTGTTTAGTAATTATAGTTTATCAGTTGCATCTTCTGGAACTAAATATTTACTTTAGTGGTTGTGATGTGGGCTCATCAGTGGTTGTGATGTGGGCTACTTGCAACTAAAAATTACACAAAGTTTCCACGTGCTATGTTTAATCTTTTCTATGGTACGAAGAGAAATCTCGTTATCACAAGATGTTTGCCGGTGGTCTTTTCGTCAAACGATTGATTTCCCTTTTACCAGTTGCTTATTTGGCTTATATTAATTTTTGCTTGTGAAAGAATGTTATTGAATTGTTGAGATGCATTCAAAAAGGGATATATCTCGAGTATTGCAAATCGATAATTTGGAAAACGATCTTTTTGGAATGGTGCATGCCTCACAAATGGTTTATTTTGTGAAACCTCACAATCTAGCAATGCAAGTTAAAATTGGTTGTTTAAAAATATAACACTCCTGAAAAAAACAAACGCCTAATAAATATTACTTATATCACTTGTAAATTTTCATCGTTGGAATAAAACCCTCAGCGCAATGCATCAAAACTCACTTAAAACCAGCAACAAGCAAAGAACATGAACAAACATGTCGAAACATAAAACTAAATATCGATCTAACACTTGGCCTTGTTGCACAGTGGACTTAACCCTTGCCCGTTGACTTTTTTACACGACTGCGTGACCTTTCAAAGCCAAAATCGTGACATTTAAAATTGAAGAGAAAAATTAGAGGATTACAGTGCAAAAACGGAAACCAAACACAATGCAAGTAACAACAGATCATGTCGCAATGAAGCTTTGCAGCAGAGTATAGTTCAACTGCAGCGGTTGCATGATGCGCATCCTGATCAGTATGTGAAGTCGTCATCTATTGATCTTTTTCCAAAGTCCATCCACCCGTAATAACTTCGATCCATTCGAGAAATTGAGTCATCTTCCTGATTGCTCACACTCTCCCTGTTGGGCACATTACCTGGAAGGAACAGAAAGTTAAACAAAGGCTGTTTCCTTTCTCAGTAACGCTTCCTGGAAGGTCAAATTAAGTTTTACATTGTACTATTTGTTTCCATTTTAGGCCTTTTGTTCCACAGTTCCCCACATCAACGGAAGCACAAAGCTTGTTAAGGATTCGCAAGGATGAAAATTCTCTCTGTTAATTTTCTAAAATAATATATTTTAACGAATTTTACGGCACTTAAAAAGCGTAGGTTCCGCACTAACGTCAAAAAAGCTTCAAAAGACGTTTTTCGCTAAATTTTTACATTTAGTAATTTCCTTAAGCAGTTAAGGAAACGAGACATCAGCTTCGATTCGGTAAATACATGGTGTTGAAATGCTATTTACTAAAAACGCTTAAAATTCACTAAAACTCTGAGTCCCATTTTTTTCGAGGAATAAAGAGTAAGCAATTTTTCCACAAAGAAGATAGGAAAAACAAGGTCTTGTGAGGTTGTTGGCCATGATAAGTTGCTGAGATTACGTCCAGGTCAGTTTGAATTACTGGAAATTTGTACAACATTTTCTACCATTTTAATTGAATGACAAGATAAATTAAGACCGACTTGAAATAGGAAAGATTCATGTTTAATTGCATGACAAAAATTACGGAAAAAAAATGAATTTTAATTAAATCACAAGCAAAAATCTGTATTGACTCCAAACACGGAAGATTGCTTGTACTTTTGTGTGAGATTAATTTTTTGTTTGAGTTTATTTTAATTTAGTTTTCTTTTGTATGAGTATAGCCTCTTGAAAAAATGCGTTGCTATCAAGTTTATGAAACAACATAAATCTACTGTTTAAGATGCTTGGCTTAAATGTGGCTGATATATTTCGCTTAACATACTTCAAAGCCTCGTCGTTTCTATTCAGAATTTCTTTTTGCTCTGTTTTCAGTTAATTTAATTGTTAAAAACCTACATTTACGGATTTTTGGAACAGCATTTATTTTGATTTAATTTTACACATTGGAAGTATTTTAGATCACCAAGAGTTCAAGTAATCATCAAAACGCTAAAAACTAACCAAGCGTGCTTGGTATTGCAGTAAGGTTCAACATGATTCGAACTTATTCATTTTTACGCATTGTCCGTACAGATGCTTGCTAAATTTGATTTCAAAATACAGTGCATCAATGGAACTTGTAATCTACCCCAACAAAGCAGACAACAAAGTCCAGTCTAGCACACCACAGACGATCACCATCCGGTTTGCCGGTTGGATATCCGGAAAGGTAGTGAGTTTTCAACCGTATACGGATATCCAAAAACTGGTTATAAGCGGGAACCGGATACGGATAAAGATATCCGATCCGAAATGCTTTATTCAATTTTTTGAGCATTCAGGCTGTGAAATAAGTTTTGTTCACGTTTGACCTCTTTGAGAAAGCTGCACATTGCACAATCATTTATTTATTATCTTCGGAAGCATCTTTTCAGCTTTCTGTGACATGTATCCGAGCCTGTCTATGGTGTGATGTCATTCAGTACCGGTCTAGTCCCACGCTCAGTACCGTAGTCTGGTCGCATGGGACCTTGTAGGTTTTAGATAAAATTTATGTCATGCATTATTAAAAGATACACTGTTGGATAGTTTTCGGATATAGATAGTATGATTTCCACCAAAATAGGATTCGGATTGTATACGGATATCACTTTTTCAAAACAGGATAAGTTCAGATAGTAAAAAATCCTATTCGATCATCCCTGTTGCACACTTGTTTATTCAAACTTGGCAAGTGCAGAGTAGAGTAGAATGCAATTGCTGATGTGTGTGACACCAAACATCGTGCGTGACATCTAATCCCGGATATGTTCAAAGTTACACACGCATGATTATTTAGCTATGTTTGCGAGCCACACAAGTGGAAAACAAGAATATGGAGATGTGCCTTGATCATTGGTGCAACAATAACTTAAGTATATCGAATCCATCCTCCTCAGTACAGAATAAAGTGAAATAATCCACCATTGGCAACATTTTATCATTCACGAAGAACTCTCGAAGTTTTCAGTAAATCATCTCTACTTCCAATTTGTAATATTTTAATTGTGCACAAAACTTTCCAAAATACAAGGAAAGTTTGAAAATTTACCGAATATAGTTTCTCTTTAGCGAAGGTCATTGTCTTGGTGGGAAACATAATAAACCCAAGCAAGAAAATTAAATAAAAGCGTAAAATGTAATTATAAAATTTAGCTTGGTCGAAATCATTAGATCATCAGAAATGTTGCGACGCAAAATCAATGCCAATGACCTCAAGTGGAGTTTCTTTTTACAACGGATGACACAAATCTACGTTAGTTTCAAACATCTGCTTTCTGTTTTATTGTTAGATGAAGCGTCTTATGCGTGTCGTATGCTCAAGGTCCATAAACATGATATTGCTGGAAAGGGCGGAAGAAAAACATTCACATCACACGTGTGACTGAAGTGTGTTGAATGGAATTTACAATGAATGTGTACCAAAATAAGTGAATGCAGTGAACGTTTAAGTGGAAAAGCAGGAGAAAAGCTAAGCGAAAGCAGTTGTCGTGAAAACAAACTCCCGAAGACGAATACAGTTGTGCAAACGACAGTGTTTGTTTCAGAAACACATATGCTTTGTTTAGAATGGTTTTACGTATTTCGCTGTTCAGTGATCAATACTTTTCACAGCGAAGTTTTGGTGATGTGGAGGATTAACGTTGTTTTACGGCTTGACCATGGAAAAGCACTGCGTTGACATTGATGGCAAGATAATTGCATATGCTCGGCCAACGTTCGTACCACCAGCGAATCGAAATCTCATTCTAATCGATAGAGAGTTGTCGATTTCTTGCATGTGTATCTTTCTGCCTAATGCAGAGGAATTAAGTTCTTTGCACTTTTTCTGCATGCGTATCGTGTGGTACATTTTCGGTTTGCACAAACCTTGTCCCGCGCAACGGCATTGAACTTTGCGTTTCGCTGGACTTTCACTAAAATGTAATTAATTCATTTTAATGACCGACCGGCAGGCAACTCGCCAAAATTTCTTTACGATCAGTACATTCTGATGAATTCTGATGATAATCTTGTCCCGACAACGAAAAGAAAAATCAATTAAAGTCTTGAATATGACACCTAGGTGTTCAATTTACACGCCTCGCGTCTCGCTTTAAGGCGGACGAACAGCGCTCGACGCCGACCCGCACGAGACCGAAGGAATGTTGTCGTTATTTCAAATTTGCCTGAACGTCACCGAAAATTTTCTGAAGTTCATTAGAATTTTGACAAAATAATTAGAAAAGGAAAAAATCATTGCATTGACGGTTTTTATCATTTACATCGGGCAAAGCAACAAGGTGTAAATCGAGGAGGAAGCGAATGAACAATAGTAATTGAAGCCTTTAATAATGTTTGCGCGTAACTGTAGGTCCTATATTCAAAAAGGATAAAGAGCATGGGCGTATTTGAAAGCACAGAAAAAAAAGCTACTGCAGAAAACTATCTTTACTTGAGTACATTTCATTCGGCTTCATTCTCTTGTTGTCATTTGCTTTTGATTTTATGTATGCACACAGCCCCTCTTTCACCTGTGAACTTTTTCATTTAAAGTGAACACTAATTTTCGAAAGCTGGAAACAACATAAAATTCTCAGTAAAAGCTGTTTTGAAAACCGTCTCTAGCCTCAGCGTGGTAATCATTGGAAGTGTCCAAATACTCTGTTTGTATATAACATTGTACAATATTGGAATGGTTAGCTTTTCTATTCTACTGTTTAATAATTTCATATTTGTTTGCTATCGAAACGTGAAAAAAACAATATCTTTTACTAGTCAGATTTTTCACGTTTGTCGATGTTTAGTAAGAAAAACGGCTAATGGTAAGTAACAACTTCGCTGCTCCCCAACAACCTTTTGGCAAGCCAGAGCATCTACGTCGTGCAACAATCCTGACTAAAAAAAATTTAACGAAGCTAACATGAGTTTGGTTTAAGTTGGAGGTGGAAAGTCTTGTGATCGAAGCAACCACGTTTTGAAGAAATGAATGTATAAATTACAAGATGAAATAAGCACTTCTTAAAAACGCAGGAGCACCGAAGCCTCTCGTATTCCTAAAACTGGCTAAACACAAAACTTTTATCAATTTTTTTAGTGCTTAAACAGTTAATATTTTGACGTTGTTTTTGTCATCTCCTTTTAACCATAAGTGCATATAAACCGTAAGGCGCTCAGGTTCAAGAGTAAGACGCGCTCACATCTTTACTTACGTGTGCTGGAGACACCTTTGTAAATACTGCTTCTGGAATGAGCGTTCCTCCAACTGTTTTTCTCAAATAGCTGTGCTAGCAACTTCGTGAGAGGAGTTTGGTTGGAGCTAGCCGTTTGAATATGACGTATTAGTCGCCGGAGCACCTCTTTGGCGAGAGATTCCTTGATGAGATCTTCTTGGTCTGAAAGCATAACAAGAAGAAGAAATAAACTTCGCTTAAGAAAGGCGTAAACTACAACACGTTTACAACATGGACTAAAGCTGTCAACAATCCAAGTTGGAAAAATGGGAATGGCTTAGTAATCTATTTGCACGTCCAACGTGTCTCTTCTTCAGCTCTGCAAATAATGGAAGCATGTGAAGTCAACTGGCATTTTTACCTTCAATTGTGTTAAAATCTGCAAAGAACCAAATGTAAATTTTATCTCATATACAAAAATTTTAACGGTTTCGTTAAATTTGACCGACTCTGAGCACAATCTGGAAGCGCGAAATAATTGACTGGAATCTTTTTAACTTCCGGTTTCTTCAGAAACAAATTGATTTAAAAATGCAACGGCTGCAACGTACGTAAGCTCAAAATGCTTATATTGTTATGTTTGTCATTCGGTTGTTGTGTCACTTGGCCTTTGTGTGCTTTATCAATCAGCCAAAATCGAAGAAAGCGCAAGGCTTGGCTACAGCAAAAGACTTGCTATCAAATTTCTTTGCACTTCTGCGTTCCTGTTTTATTGGTTTGGCAAACGCAATAAAGTAACAAAATGAACTTACAAATATCGTAACGTAACAAAATGAACTGACAAGCACCGTAACGTAACAAAATGAACTGCACCTGTACGAAGTGCTGGGTCTGACCTCAGCTGCACGTCGGCCGGACGAGGAAAGGTCATGCTTGAACTTTGCTGGTCAATTGGAAAACAATGGGCAAAAACTAAATGAGCCAGGAGGATGACAAAAGCGCTCTGCCACATGCGGGTAAGAGCTTTATTAGCTGACGCGTAACGATGCATTCCCAAAATCGGAAAAACCAATTGAGATATCAGTTCAGTGAAATCCTTTGTTTAATCAAACAATGCTTAATGAGATATGTTTCAGTATTTGACTGAGCAGAGATTAACAATAACCTGCAAGAACGCATCATCAGAAACATATTCAAATGTAAAAACATAGGAACAGATTTTAGTAGAATCCAGGACAACGGTAAGGTGAAAGTTACTGGCATCTTATCTATATCTTTCACTCATCACGGAAAAACCATTTGCATTTTAGAAATGCAGGTTATCCAAAATACGGTACAAGTTATAATGCAGTAGAAGTTGCACCTCGAATCTAAGGTTCGTTGCCGAATTTTATGGTACGGCCAAATGAACTGTGAAATCAACAAGTTTTTTTTAGTTTCTTTTCCTATTGAAAAACGGGCGTCAAAACGCAATATATTTCTCTTCTGAAACTGCAAGCGTTAACTTGTAAAAACGAAAAAGTCTTGATTACTAATGAAAAGATTATGTGACGCGTAGAACCCGGTTTACCCTCAAATAACTGTTAACTGTGTTATTAACATAAGACGTGGAGCAGTAACATAACTTGTTAATGAAAATTAACAATTTTTACTCCAAAATACACAATCTTTATCAGGAGGGCCATGGTCACTTGTGGTTACTTCTACCTGATGACGCAGATCAAATAAAATGTCAACTGTTCCAAAAATGTGAATGGTTTTCCTATTGAACTTAGACAAAAGTCCCATGTTTCGTCTGAAAAACCACATATTTTTGCTTGCTGAGTCCTTCTATCCCCACGTTGGTATGCATCTGCAACTACATTTGCGTTTAGAAGCCTAAAATGTCAAGTGGCAACGCGGCTGGTGACTGGGATAGACACGACCTTCAGTTGGCAAACCAGCTGCTAGGAACCGTTTGCTGGTTAAAGCATTAACTGATATTTCCATTAACGCAATAACATGAAATACTTAGATGAACTGTGTTAAAGTCTTTGCAGCTGCACATTTAATTACAAAAGATAAAAAAGAAACCACACGTTTTAGTTGCGTCGTCGACACCAGGCTATAATTTCCAGCGATCAAGAAAAATTTCACCGTAAATTTGAGAAAGGCAAGCACTCCTTTAGGTTTGTTTCTGAAGAAAGTTTGTTCCGCAGAGAAGATTTAGAGTTGGTGGTTGCTTCGTAATATACATATATATATATAGGCGTTGTTTCACAGGCTGATACTTCTACTCTGTATGTGGTAGATTGAACATCCTTTGTTTAAAAACGGCAATACTGTTTGATGGCAACAGATCCTATAATTTGCAAACATGATGTAAGAAGTTTGATCGCAATGAAAACAGTTTCGCTTCAAAATGACCTGCCTGTTTGCAACTCAAACGTTTGAAGTTTCGAGAGAAGTGTATGATTAAAGGATAAGCAGATTCTGTGATGAACACATTTTGAAAAAGTCTGACTCTCATCATTTTGGTAACAATTGCNAGAATTGAAATTGATGTCTTCCTCCAGCTCAGCACAAACAATTTTTAAAACAGTTTTTAATGAATTTTGACACACATCACATCGTCAGCCTATTTTTGACCAGAAGGGACATGTCAATACAACGTATTTCTGAGAAAACAAGTTCGGGAAAGCTGATAGAATTTGACTATTGTTTCGCTTTGAATTTGCTTCACAACAGCTGGCCGTTCGAGCACTCTAGTATATTTTCCAGAAACACCTTTTCAGATATCAGGAAATTTATTTAAAATAACTTGAAGTGTACCTAGTTCAAATTTTACAGTGATTCAACGCAAGAAGCACCAAATGTGGTTTCATCACAGTGCTGTCAGAACGCTGTTAAATGGTGGCTAAACTTCCTGTGACATATTAGTGAATGCCATGAACCACGTTTGTCAGGGAATAATCGTAACCGCATTCAGTCTCATCGCAGAAATGCACACAATTTGAACGGGAAGGTGTTTGCTACGTTTGCTACACAAGTTTGGAGTTTGTGAAGGTATTATCACAGGCACATTATATTTAAGTATTTAGTTCATCATTTACCCTTCAGCTTTTTCAATTGACCAGATTGGCCATCCAAGGAAAGAAAACGTGAGCTAATAAGTGCATCTCGTGGTCTAAATGCACCAGATTTACCGAAGCTTAGAAAAACTGTCCAGTTGCGAACCTCTTCATTAATGTCTGTGTGGCCTGTAAGTTAATCTTTGTTCTCAGAACACCCTCGTTTTGAGTCTTTCATCTTCAAACTCGTGCCCGGGGCATCTACGCAGCAACCACCTGCCTAACTTCCTCTGAACTTTAATTTCTCTGGGATTCTTTCGCTACTTGCTGCGACGTCTGCACAGCGATACGGCACCTGTTGAACGTTTTCTTTGCCTGAGGGAATTTTCTAATTGGAATCTGCCGCAGCAGGTGAAAATTATTAACGAGGTAACTGTTGTATCGATCAAAAGGTTTCAGAAAGTTATAAATTGACCGATATGAGACTTTTCATTATTTTAGACATCTAATGCAAGAGAAAACGTCTATTTCTGAACTTATTAGGTTTGCGTCACTACAGCACAGCTATGGTGCAAATGTGAAAAATAATAAATTGGAAGACAACTAAAGTTTCACAAACTTATCGCAGTGAATACAGTTGCGAAGAGCATTTTGACCTCTCTTGAATGACTTCCGAAACAGACTAGCAACGGACTGGCTTATGGGGAAGGTCTTTATAGCAGAAGAAAAAAGAGCATTCACTTCCTTGCCTGTTGTGTGCGAATAGCTCATCAAAGAATGTCGCAATCCCGTATGCCATAGGATCCGTTAATGTATCGTTGCTGTTGCTAACATAATCCCCGAGTGATATCAACCTGCCAGAAGCATCTTTCCAAGTTTCGAATATAGTGCATTGACATTTCCAAGGACACTGATGATTTTTGTACTTCGAAACCGACAAGATTTGAAAACTATTACATTCTTATTGAAACAAACCACCATTTTAAAAAAAGTGATGGCCATTATTTTTAAGAAAGACTTTGCTAGATTGAAACTAGCATGTTTCGCATTTTCAAAGCAATTTTTATAAATAATAAAATATAAATTTACTTGCTCAGGAGGGTTGACTGACTTCGTTTGCATTCTTTTAATTTGACTACCTTTTTGTTACTGAAATTACGTTAATTTCTAATCTGTTGCAAAACCTGCCTGTTAGGCTACGAGCTTAGATCAAAGTTTTATAAATTCATAATTTTTTCTACCAGAAATGTAGGCTGGCAAAATAATAAAAGCAAAAATATTTTTCTGTTTGCAGGAGAAACTGCTAAAGGCAAATATCTGCGTTAACTGCTGAATCCTGCAATTTGCGAGCTCCTGCTGGTGATTGTAGCAGGCGAGTTGAAACCAAATGCAAAGTGCCTTGATAATTTTTGGTGTGAATTTCCACGTCTGCCAAGATCTGAATTTCCGCGTTGTCGCTCAGATCTATAGTTCTCAATAAATACTTTGTGTTAACGTTGCTCATGTAATGTTCATGCCAAAAAGCTTGACACGTCTTCTGCATGAAAGGAAAGATTTAACATCGAAACATATATCATTTGAAAATATCATCTACTGTGTATTCTACGCGACTAAGAACTTCTACTTCGACCCGGTGTCTGGCTCTGTTACTCGCTTGTTGAACAGAATACTTTTTCTCTGCATACCAAACCCGTGTTTCCTAACTCAGCCCGACCTTATTATTTCCATAGAACATGAAAACTTGTTCGTAAAAAAACTATTGGCTTGATTTTGAGAAAGATTGCTTGTCGATAAATTTCTCTTTGCTTTTTATGCCAATTTCAATTCTATTTTGATCCGGAAATAACTATGACATTTTCAGCTGTCTCAAAGTTGCTGTAGATCTGGTCGCCTAAATTTTTGATTGTCAAAAATATTATTTTTCATTGAACACCGAGTTGGGATGCTGTGGAACACTTGTTTAGCAAACTATATTCTTTTTGTTGCACTTCAAATCCTACACGACTTTTCAATTAATGAGGAACAATCTTCTTTTTTGACAGAATTTTTTTTTGGTACAATCTTGCATTGTGCTCTGCTGTGAATGCAAGATTCTCCTTACAAAGAAAATTTCAAAAGCTTTTCCAACACGTGCAAAAGTGCAGCAGTGGCCTTCAGCCTGCCTTCAGCAATAGAAAAATACTTATGTTGTGTTTGATTCAGTGCGGGCACGTCACTATTTTGATTCGAGCAATTTGAGATATTATACCCACTGGAGCAAAATATTTATGGGAAAGGTTTGACATGTGATTAGTAACCGCAATAAAGTTGACTTTTTAGCTGTCACAGTCAAAATTGGCAATTTTCTTATAAAATTAATACCTCTCTCATACTGATTCGTACAGCACAAGCAACTATGCAGAATATCTCCAGATTTTTATTCTGAAAAGCAACATCTACGGAGCAAAATTTCAGGTTGTCTTGGAAAACAACCCAAATCGATAAACTAATCCAAGTTTCTGTCAAACCAATGACGCAAAAAGTATTAGTTCTCCAGCGCAAAAGTCTCTCTGACGGGTAAAGATCAGATAGTACGTAACATCGTCCGGGAAAGTAATCCATTCGAAAAACGGATAGCATCTAAATTCAAAGTGCTGATGTGGAACGCAATTTTAAGTTCTCAAAATTCCGTGACATTTTGAATAAATGTGTGAAAGACAGCAATTGAAGGCTCTGGATTTGCCACAAGCTTTCGAGGAATCAGGCGTCTGGGTTCTTCCTTTCATGACTTCGCGATGATCCGGACATTCACGTGCATGATTTCAAGTAATTAGCCTCCACCTCGGTGACGCAGTCGAATTAATCAGTAAATTTTTTAACAGGAAATCAATTTCACGTAACTTCATGGATCGTTGATCCTTGAAAGAGTAATAATGTACGTTGTTACTACGTTGCTTTCAAAACATTGTCTTTGTTGCCACTGAGTTGGAGACAAGAGGCGTATCTCTCAACCCTCGATATTGCCTACGCGTTGTTTCAACAGATCAAGACATATTTTCTTCTTTGCAGCCAAAATATGTGAACAAATGGAGGAAGTCAAACAGTTTAAATTTGAAGGAAAATTGAAGATCACATACAATTGGTATGAAACGCGTTTTCACGTCTGATATGGTTTCTCACGCTTATTTTTAATTAAAAGATCAAGAGATTATTATTTTTCAAATCCAGTACTTGCCCTCGGCGATGAAGAAAAGCGATCACCCTTTGATGTGTTGTTTACAGTTAAGAATAGTAAGTGGACATAAAGGACACGTTCTACTGTGTTTGTAACTTGCGAAAGAGATAGCGTGGTATTAGTGTCGTCAACACATCATGAAACAAGTACTTACAAGTTCCTTTTCTCCAAATTTCTTCATCCAATCGAATCGAAAAGAGAACAATTTGCTCGGCGCACGCTGTGCTTCATAAATATTTGAAATCGTTCAAGTCGCGTAATGACTGACAAGAAAATTTTCTGACGCATGCTCTGATGTAATAAAGTAATGAAAGGGCAAGGCTCAAACGAACGTCTCCTGCCGAAATGAGACAAAATGGATTTATAGACTGCTTGCAAGTCAATGCCTGGTTGTAATCGGTAATGAGCTGAAAATAATCGCACAACTTTAGAGAAAAACTTCTTAGCCACCCTGAAAGTGACATAACGGGAGATGCTGTAAAATTTGGTCACGGAAGGTTTCCCCTAAACGAAGAGACTTGATTGAACGAATAGTAATTTTGCACCTTTCTGGTAGTGGTTTTGTTTCTTAACCAACCCTACACTCTCTTTTCAGAAGATTTAATTAAAATAAATAACTTCCATGTAGGCGATTGTTTAAAGTTTCGAGTTATCTGGTATTTACCATTGCATAAATCTGTTCTCACATGATCAAAAAGTTATCTATGTAAGTTTTTGTAGAATCGATTTCTTTCCAGCAGAACCCTAACCCATGCTAAAAAAAGAAATGCTGTTTTGTTGCGGTTGGAAAAAACATTTCAGCAATAACCTGACTGAATATTTGTTAACTATAAAAATCAGATTTGTTTTGTCGAACCAATGTTTCAAATTTTTCTTCAGTCTGAGTGGAAAACGTTGCCCTGCCATATTTATCCGAAATCATTTTGGGTTGTTAAAGTAATACATAAAACGTTTTCGAAAGCAGTGCTATATCAAATAATGTTCATAGAAAAAAAATAATTGCATAGTAAATGGACGAGATTTCGCCAACTTCAACAAAACCGTGTATTGTTGTAGACTGCGGTTGCGCGACGCAAAACGTGGATTCCTTGGATTGGCTACGACAGAAATAGTATCGCGAGTGGAATTTAACATCACAATGGTTGCAATAAACGCAGTGCAGAAGTGCAAGTGTGACTTGTGAGACACTATTTTCTGACATAAAAGATGTGCTTAATCTTGGCCAACAGTTGATTGGAACGTTAGTTAAAGGAACCGCTTTGTGCGCTTGCTACCATTTCCTGAAAGAGATTTTGTCGCTGCGAACAGGACATGTTTTGTCAAAATGTCAGAGCGCCTCGAAAACGTTTTGTTGCACTGACACTTGTTGTGTACTGTATACTAGACATTACAGAAAAGTCAAGATATCAAAGTTCTTCAGCTGAAAAGCAATGGTCCATCTTATGTCTTATATTGGTTTTGGAATTTTTAACTGTTTTTCAAGCTTCTGTTGTGTTTGTTGTTGCTTTTTTGACTTCTGAGAATCTTTAGTTGCGAAGTGTTACGCATTGTAACAACGTTTGTTTACTTTAGGTAATAATTTCATGTTTTGTGTGAAACCTTGTGAAAGCTGAAGTATTTCAACCCTGAGGAACATGCTGCAATATCGAATATGTTCTTCCTAACAAAGTAGCATTTAGATAAAAAGACCTTGCTTCAATTGCTTGATAAAATTGTTCTTGTGGAGACTCAAATATGGATATTCAGAATCAGTTTGTAAAGAACCGGTTATGCGATTTCCCTTGTATTGTGCACTTGCAGCACTTTGTGTCTATACCTGGCAATGCAGCAGAGCTAAATTTAATATAAATATTTCATGAGACAATCGAAGCAAAATCTTTTTAAAAAAGCTCTTCAAAACTGAAGTGGAACTAATTATGATAATAAGATGAAGCTCAAACTTCGTTTTGTTTGGGCTTAAACATGGCGTAGTATCAGAACTGCTTGGGTAAGCCATAGGTGAACTTTCATTATGTGCGACAGACGAATTAATTTACTTGAATTGAAACATTTCAAGCATTTTCTTTTAGAATTGGCGCTTCACGTGCACCATTGCAGACGAAACGATTGCCGAAAAAAATACTTCCACATGCTTAAAAGAAGCTCATTCGCTTTGGTTCAAGCAGATTGATTTTTAACCGGACATTCTCAGCGTCAGACTACAAAGCAGGACACTTGCCCTTGTGCTTTGTGAATGCGTTGCAGGGCAAACAACACGTGGCCAGGTGTTCAGTGGCAAACCTTTCGTACACTGTGTCAGATTACTTGTTCTGATCTTGAAACATCATCTTCAAAAGCTGGGCATTTTTCTTTCATATCTCGTAGTTCACCTAGTATTACTATTAAAGTAAATCCTCCTAAAGTCTTACCACAATATTTTATGAACATTTGTAATTCTTCTACTTCCTCATATCCAACTAAAGTCACCTAAAGCTCTTATGCGCAATGTGTTTTCTCACTTTTGTCAGTTCAAGGGTTGACAGTTTTCATTACGCACATGTGCGGATTTAGGTGATTTTGACATGTCTTGCCAAAACAAGATAACAGGACGGTTTTAAAGCCAGATTCGCAACTGTCTTCCACTTGAAGCGTTACGATGTACGTGTAAGCGTAGCATAAGCGCATTAGCGCCTTTGTGTCCAGGCACTCCCTGGCTTGCCGAAACAACACAATGATAAAGTGCGATTAACACCAGTTCTTGTTCTTGTGCTTAGTTTGTGCCACATTGGAAATCTTTGTGCCACACGCAGATACATTATTTTGCAAGCAGGCTAAGGGCACGTGGTAAAAACGACATCAATTAACCAATGGTATGGCTAGCCGCAGCGAGATATAATTCTAACGTGATTGCGATAACAGAGGAAAGCGCAACACTTGACCCTCGGTAAAGCTGTATCAAGTTTTAATGTAGAATAAAGGAAATGTTCATCAAAGCTAACGTTGCGTGTATAGTGATAAGTATGAAGATGACCAGTCAGATTTGTTTTTGTAGGTTGCGTGCAAATAAACACACGGCAGAGAATTTTATCACGTTGTGACATTTTCAAAATTGTTGGTTATGGATGTTGAGCTACGGAGAGATATAATTTAGAAATAGGCATGACGTTCTCGCAATTCATATCTTGAAATCTGACTTCGGGTGTACATTTTAACTGTTTCCAGCTGAAAACGTTTTTCAAGTACCAGTTTGCTGGTTACTACGTGATTGAATTGCGAAGATGGCGAAGTGCTTTACCCATCATTCCAAAGGGAAAATTCTGCTGCATTGCACGTTTGGCTTTGACAAAAGACAGAATGAAGATAGAAACGCACCGTGGCATTAGAAAACCCAATTGCAAGTGACCGAGATTGCAAAGCTTTGACAACGTTCACAGAATTTGCAACTTAAATTTTCCGTAATTATCACTGGTGTTGAAAACCAACGGAACATACGAAATTTTAACGAAACAAGAAGGATACAGGTGGTGCGCAAAACGCATTTTTTACGCCAAATAGCTGTAGCTTTTTGCTCAAATGCTGAAAGTTGAATGGCTAGCAAAATGTAAGATGATGTGCTTACGAGACGCTGTTTTGTTGAAGGGTTAATTTTTTTCTATCGAATAACGTATTGGACAGCAAAATAAATTTTTGGAAATGGATATTATTTTTTTTCGAGTACAAGGCGAATATGAAAAGTTTCTTGCCCTCCAATGTTTAGTAAACCTTTTACAAATACAAAGCAACAATGATCAAAAAATGCGCACATGCGCATGATGCAAGAGCAACCTACAGAAACACGAATGAAGCATTACATTGTGCGTCGAAGGCATTGCCAAGTTGGAAAATTGATCCACAGTAAAACAGATGATTCTATTTCAAGAGGAAAATATACAAGAAACTGTATCGGCAAAAATCATGTTGCTCACGTTTGAAGGTTCAGAGCAAAGATCGTTTATTTTTGTTGTTCAACGCTAATGTGCACAGCACTTTTTGTTAAGTGAAGACATTTTTTAAGTATGGTTTGATAGCTTCTCTCGCTGGATTTGCGACAACTTTTCGACAGTTCCTACAAGCAATCCAAGTCGTGAGTAAAACACGCAACGAACAACAGAAATCGCTTTTGTTGAATGGTTTTGGTAGAAGATGGCTTTTTGTAAGGCTAAAGCGGTTTATTAAAAAACATTTTAATGTTTTTAACTGAGAAAACGTAACCCATCGACTGAACCAAGTTGCTTTACAGTTTTAAGTCGCTGTGGCAGCACTTACCAAGTGAAGATCTCCACAAGTAACGCCGTATATTAATGCACCAAATTGAGATGTGTCAACAGACTTTAAAGGACTTGCAAAAATGTAGGCTGTTAACGCAGAATGAGGACCTGCTGCAAAATGTGTTCACTGTCTGCGAGGTACTTGTTTGTTTCATTCATGAGTTGCACTACGTCCCTCGTGATAGATAATATCTGATTGTGCTCAACACTGACAACTTGGTTGTGCAAAACAATTTGTGATTTCGTTCGCATTTTTTAAAGAGATTTTAATTGGAGCAACGTTGGAACGATGACAAAGTTTGACTTGTAAATAAAGGGTACTACATGACACAAAATGGCCGAACAGTCATAAAAACGTTTGAAGAATAGGATTAAGAGATCTGAAACCCTGGGGTCAAATTCTTTCGGTGTCAAAGTACCTTCACAGTGTAGCGGCAAATGCGCTAGCAAAACAGACGAAGCGATACATCTGGCTGTTCAACTCCTGCTTGCTGCTGTGCAACATCCCAGTTCGACCAATTTCGTAGCATAACCAAATCTACTTTGCAAAACATGCGGAGCTGTCGAGTGCGTTTTCATCCTAAAAGTCGTATTACATGGAAAAGTTTGTGACAATGTTAATAAATACGTTGTGTGTTTTTTTAAAAGCCTTGAACATGGCGCAAACCCCAGCACATGATAATATTTTTTGAAAAACAGCACATTGCGCAGCACAGATAATTCACTGACATTTGCGATAACGAAAATTTCCTCTGGACGCAAAGACGTGACGCGCTACGGCGCACAAGCCATGGGCGTGACTGCATGGAGACAAAGAGTTGATGATAAGCTTGCATGAGTATCGCAATTGTCAAAGTAGAGAAAGACGGCAGCAGAAGATGATTGCGAACCTGGTTTTAAATCACCCCGTTATCATTATGCTATTTTGACAAAACATGTCAAAAGCCTCTAAGTCCACATAAGTGCGTAAGGAAAGCTGTAAGCTGAGTAACAAATAATTATGAAAGCTTGCAGTGCTCTCGATCACTTCAATGGGGTATATGAAGAAGTAGCAAGTTTTTAAACGTCGTTGAAATACTGAGGATTTCATAAGTATGTAAAGTATATTGCAAGTTTTAAGGTAAATTATTCTAATAGTAATTTTAGATGGAAAAATGTTCGAACATGTCCCTCTGACCAAAAACAGAACAAATAACTTAAAACGAGCTGCAAGTTTACAACCGAAACTCATTTCTTCTTCCGATTACTTGCTGTAATATGTTTGTCATGAAGTGCATTGCAAGCTGCAGCATCAACCGCATTAGACAAAAATTTTTTAATCTGAATTTCATTCCAAAAATATCATTGAAATCTACAGATGACTATATCCGCTATTTGTGAACTTCTAGCATATTATTACAATGTTAAGGGCTTTATTAGGAATCATGGTGAATGCACGTGCGCTGCAAACTTTCTTATCAAATTTATTATTATTCTTTATTAATTTGTTTTGGGAAACAAAACACACACAAAAAACAACAAATAAACAAGATAAAATAAAAAAGCAAACTCATGAATAGAAATACAATCAAAATTATATTTGCATCTTCCGGGGTACCTAATATAACCAGGTGGTTTTCTAGTTAGGTCCCCCACCAGTCTAATGTTAAGATAGTGCTATATTAATGCGGTTTAAGGTTTGTACCATCAGAATTTTTTCTTATGACAATGGGAAATACTTAAGGTAGCATATACTTGACACGGGTTAATATTGGTATAAGAAGTGTAACTTGCATTTCTTTTTGAATACGTAGAAAGGTTGTACTTTTAAATTTTGATCTAAAGATTCCCAAATTTTAACTCCTATATAAGCAAGAGATTTTTGTGCAGTTGCCAATCTTTTTCTGGGAACTATATATTCTTGATGTTTTCTGTCTAGTATTATACGAATGTATATTGTCCAGCTTTGTGAATAAATAGTTAAAAACAGATGGTAAGCAGTCATGCTTAAATTTATGCATCAATTTTGCTATTTGTAACTTATAAATGTCATTTAG
>JGI24021J15306_10001470_pt1 | contig 23147 bp, 9 predicted proteins | sample Ectturendosymbi1_FD_15306 | JGI IMG/M metagenome (IMG submission 15306) | reverse complement strand
TTACTAGTAATTATCCAAGTTCAAAGACAAGGTTTTCTTGCCTTTGCTGCTGCAAATTTATTGATTTATTTCATCAAAATATTGATATAATTTCAAAGGCCACATGTACTGACCTAGGAAATATCTAACGCCATAGTCGCTCAATGAGAAGTTCTTGGTCAGCAGTTTTGTGACATGAATTGCGACAATTAGGTCCATCCATGGAGATGTTCAGTTTATAAGTCAACTCAAATACAAAACACATGTAGCAGTAATTGAAAAGTTCACATTTATGACTAGTATACTTAACGCTGTTACACAGTTTCAATTATGATCTTGAAAAAGTAGTCAGTATTAGTTGCATTTTCTTGTGATTACTGTTTCATTCCCTCCATGTTGAGGATATGCGCAAGACAAACAGTAATATATAATTAAATTGATTTTATAATTAATGCCAACCATCAAATCAAGATTTAAATTCACTGAAAACACACGGTTGTCCGTCTCAAGTTAAAAATATCTCGTAAAAGCATTTGATACCTTGGTCAAAACAATTTACATGCTTTTGTGCCCCACTGAGCATCTCCATCCGACGTTTTTGCCATTTACTTCAGAACCTATTGCTAAAATGTCTTCATTTTCTTCCCACTACCGTAATGAAAGTTGATAATAAGTGAAAGTAGTTATAGCTGGTGCGCTATTTCAGTCTTTGTTATCCCCTTGTGTTCACAGGAAGGGGGAAAAGGGCATCTGCTGTTGCTACCACCTGGAAATTGGGTCTAAGAACCAAAAAGTTCTAGAAAACCTAAAGTCAGCAGCTTAATTGACTTAATTCTTGCAATGACAGTTTCATTTTCCGGTATGACACTCACACAGCACAAGAGCCGGATTCACTGTTCGAGCTTCATGCAGTGATGACTGATGAGCTTGCAGTTCACTAAATCCGCTACATTGCCTACAGAGGCAGGTTGCGAAACTTGGGGGAGGATAATTTAAAAATTAGCCTTTATCGCGTAACGATAACATGGCAACAAAGGTTCGCTTATGTGACGGCAGTAGGCGTTTTGCTGCACGTGACTGTTGATAGCAATAAGTTTTACTGCACGTGACTGACGTTTGTGGCAGGTAATGCAGCTGGCAGCGACTGCTGATAGCAATAAGTAACGGTGCGAAAAGAAACATACAGTGTGAAAACTGAAAAGAAATACTCCTGCCAACTAGTTTTATACGGTGTGAAAAGAAACATTGCTGCCAACGAAGCGTATTTTTGGGACTGTTGCAGTAACGTGGGTCATTTTCTTTGTGGTGTAGCAAGGGTAATGCGTTATGTGAACGGCTACTTGCATTTGTATCGTCAGCAGTCTGAAATGGACAACCAAAATGTCAACTTCGCCTACTCTGGAAAAATTTTTGCGGACGCCCATGCATGTGTTATATCTTTTTACAATCTAACATCTGCTTTGCACTTCGTTATATAACCATTTTTGTGTTATTCGAGTACCCTTTGTTCCAGTCTCTCGGTTAGCATGCCATTGAATGTGCGATTCACCACGAACGGGGAATGCTCGAAGACTTACAACCACATATAGGTGGCGCGAACAAACGAAGACTTAAAGCCCATATACATGTAACGTTTGTGAGTTTTTAGGAACTAATTATTGCATGCCCACACGATGGCTAACGGGCCCCCTTCAGAAAAATTTTCCGTCCCTGGCTCAAACATCTTGTTACGCCACTGGCTGTGGCGGGCGGCACTTTTCGACTCGCCCTGGGGCGGCACTTCGCCATGTCAGGTCCCTGGTTGCAAGATACGCTCTCGCAAGGTAGAATTAGCTTGATTGAACTTTGCCACATTCAGATGCTGGCATTGCGGATGTAGACCAGTCGCATTAGATATAGGCATTTCACAACTTGTGACTTGCTACACAGGTAACTTCCCACTTTTAGTCTTCCATTTTTCAGTCAGGAGATTGTTAGAATTTTTCTTGAGTTGCGTGCAAGAGCCAGGTTCATTTCAGCAAATCTACTTAAATATTGTTTGCGACAGTTTTGGGTGCATCTATTTCTGTTTTTAAAGTGTCATTGTGTGTTGCGATTGCGAAGGCATTGTGCGTTTATATTTAGCAAACTGTACACCTGTAATTTCTACGTCGCAGCACCGGCAAACCAGAAGGAAGCAAATCGTATTCCTTCGGGTAAAGATTGATGGTGCGTCGAGCTACATTGGTAAAATTATGCACATTACTATTTGCGTGCATATATATTTATTCGATTGTAAGCCACGGCTTATAATGACTTTTGCATCATTTCGTGCGGCTTACAATCAAGGGCGGCTTACATTTTTCTGTTTACCTTTTCGAAAGGTCTAGGCCAGCGGTTCTTAACCTTTTTTACATATCTTAACCTTTTATCAAACAAGATTACCAGATTTACCCCAATACACGGAATGGTCCTCATTCACTGAAAATACGAAATTAACAGACTGTTATAGTTCAGAAAGATTTATAAAAGTTCACATTGGCTGCAGTTTATGTTTCAGTAAATTTACCCCCTTGGAAGATAAAATTTATCCCCGGGGGTAAATTTACCCCAGGTTAAGAACCACTGGACCAGACCAGTGGTTCTCAAAGTTTTTTCATATTCCCTCTTTACAAACCGAAAGACTGTAAATTTCTTCCGTAACAAAAATAACAAAAACGATAATTGCAAAAATTTCACACCACCTACTGTTAAGAAACAAAAACAATAGACGATTATGAAACAAACAGACTCTTTTATGACGTCAGTCACTGCAGTTGAAGCAGATTGTCCTTGCGTACTGCAAGTGCCGACATTCCCATCTAAACCAACTTCGCTCTGCAGTTTTTATGTGTTGAATAAACAAATATTAAAAACTTAAGATTTTTTCATCCACAACTTTTTCTTCCCAATTGCTCCCAGGAATTAAAAATTTCTTCCTTAGTGAGCCAAGTGGCACCCGTTTGAGAACCGCTGGTCTACACTCTATAGATCAGGGCTTCTCAAACTACGAACTGTAATTTTGGGCTCGCGAAGCAAATTTTCTTGACAAATCAGTAGAAAAAATTTTGCTAGACTTTACAAGAAAATTTAAAGTAGGTGTGAACCGAAATTATTTCTAGTGCATTTTTAGGGGCAACACCGTGTTTCAATTTGCCAGCTGTTTACTAGGATGTATGCTTGAGCTATCGAATGATATTTAAGCACAAGTTATGCGTTGTTACGTCAGCATTGTTGTAATGTACTGACCGATATCGACGTTGTTGCATTCACTCCAACATGAGGGTAACTGGAATTTTCAAAACAGAGTTTATGTGAATTTTGAACAAAAACAAGAAATGAATACACAACCATTTCTGAAGCAGCCTTCATAAATCTTTGTCTTTTTGTACAACATATTTATGTAAGCGGAAACTCAAAATTAGTAATCATCAAGTGCAAAAAGCGGTCTTTTTTGAGAAATGTTGAGAATGTTCTTCGTCCGCGTTTTTTGCGAATAGATGGTCTGTGAAAAATCATCAACTGCATCCACTCCATTAGTTGTGCTTGATAACTTTTATATACTAAATTGTTTTTTGCTAATTTTTATTCGCTTTACTGTTTCCATTATGTTTTTTTAATTCTTTATAGTTTCTTTCGTGGATTGTGTGCATTAATATGATTTCGCCATAGAAAAAAACGATCCTTGAGATTTGTAATGGGACGTTGACACCTATCAATAACGTCTAGACTCTAGACTCTGAGCTATCCGTCATTGGGGTCGCATAGAAAATTATTTTGTGAACGTGGGATCGCAGAACAAAAACGTTTGAGAAGCCCTGCGCTCTAGATGACGCTCAGTATTGGCTTGGCTACGTTTTTTTGAACAAACTCTCTTCAAATTCTCTTACCAGGGTTGCCACTTTAACACGAAACGTGCTGGTACACGAAAATATCTCAGAGACTTAGGTAACTTGTTCCAGTGCAACTAACAATCAAAGACGGCTTACAACGATCGAATAAACACGGTATGTTATTTTTGGGAAAGAATAAATTGTATTTAAACGCCCAATTCTAGATCAAACTCATATAACTGCAATGTCGTGATGCTAATAAGACCATTTTCCTTGATTACGCGTCTGATGGCGAATCAAACCCAAAAAGCACGAATTCATATTTTAATAGAACTTTGCCGGCTGTCGGTTTGACGCTTGCAGGTCTCACGTGCATAACCCTTTTCCCTGGCACACACTTTTCCAACGTATTAAAGATTGCCTAAACTGAAAATCCTCATCTATTTACCTCAGTAAGTGAAGGTCCCTGGAAATGCTTAGTTCGGGAATGTCATTTCTTACGCTTACACAACAGTGCTAATTATTTTTTTAAATTTTTGCCTTACGTTTTGGGACTTTTCATCAGATATTTCTATTCTCAATCAAACGCAATACAAAAGAGACTGATAACTCGACATGGGCATCACTCGAGGCCAGTGAGGATTATTCAAGCAGTGGGAAAGCTGCTGCGTTATGGATAACTTCACCGCATGGATCAATATTTCGCTGGAAAGCGCGTTTTTGGTCTGCTTTTTTTTTGTTTTTTTAGGCGAACAAACCTACGTCTTTGAAGAAAACAGAGCAGCAAGTTACAATGCTTCCAACTCTTTAATGCATAAAAATCGCGAACGAACGGTTTATTCAATAGAAAATCTCTCTGACAATACAAGTGTTCAGTAAGCAGCTGCCCAAGGTTTACCGAGGATCAAGGCGCGCACGATGCCATCCGCGACGTTTCGGAGTCGCTGTTTCCTATTCATGTTTCTAAAAAGTTTCAAGAATTCTACTTCTGGATTACGTTTTTCTTTAGTAGAAACTATTGGTTGGTCACGGTTGCTGGGCGTTTTGTCTTCACCAGTGATGCTCGAGCTTGCTTCGTTTTCATAGCTCGGCTTGATCCCGGGCAAAGTTTCATACCTTCGAAACAACAACAGTAGTTCAAAAATGATGAATCGTTTTTGAATCAAAACAAAAAAACATAAAAAGGAAAGAAGGTTAGTTTGCAATGTTTCGGCTCCACAAAGTTTTTATCAAGCAACAACGACATGTTTATGATATTAATATCGACCATTTAGCAATACACACTACGTTGACAACAAAACAATTCGAAATCGTTTTTAGCGACATTAAATAGAACTCTTATGCCTGAGTCAGTTTATGAAAGCACAAAATCTGCAGGATTTAGTTGGAAACATTTTTGATCAGACATATCTCACCAATAGGATATTGCGCTTAATTTACAAATAAGGGACAAAAATGTTTTCCTAACGTATGCAACATACAAGAAGTTTAACTCATTTCAGCAATTCATGCTTATAGTTTCTATATACGCCTGAAAGTAAAAGTCCCTGGAAGTCCATGTTTTTTAGTACTGTTAAGAAGCATGGAACTTTCCAAATGCATAGGTTTACCCAGTGGGCATAAAATTTTCTTTTACATATTTTTGAACAATACGATTTTGATCAGCTCACACTAACCAAGTTTTAAGTGTTGAAACAAGTTACTTCTAAAGGGCGGAAGCCTTAGTAATGTTTTCTTAACCCTTTAGCGTCTGGTTGAGGCATTGATTTGCTTTGGAAGTATTGACTTGATTCTTGTTTTGTTTTTGAAAGCATATTTGTAGCCAATTATGGGGCGTATGGGGGTTAAATGCACTGATCACAATTTTTGAAAACATTGTTCAAATTGCATCGAAAATTGTGTTGATGATGAAAAGCGGAAAAACGTAAGACTCTGTGTATGAAATTTTATTGCTTGGCATTTTTTCCTTAGAGAAGGGGTCTCCAAACTTTCTTGTCAGAGGGCCACATAAGCACTACAGTACAGTTAGGAGGCCGGACATTTTAGGGAATGTGATTGTTTCGGGATATGTTATATTCCACTGAATCAACAAATGCTTGGGAAAATATTGTTTTCTCATTACTGACAGAATGTATTCGCGGTCCGGATGAAATGGTTTCGCGGACCGTAGTTTGGAGCGCCCTGCCTTAGAGCATTGTAGGTTATTTCTAAATTTGTTGTGACAACTTCCCAAGTTGCAGACCAAACTTCATTACTACGTCAACAATTCAAATAGACGAAGTTGTAAACAGTATAAACGTTTACATCCAGCACAAGCCTTTGATGTTTGTTCTTTAGCAACATGTAGTTGCAGCTGTGAAAGAAGATACTAATTACACTTTATAAGGACAAAGAAATACCTCGTTTCTATGAATGAAGACCCCCCTAACTTTTTGACGTGGCCATGGCATGCTGTTAAACTTCTAAGCTAGCCATTCTTAGGGGCCCGAGACTCTTCAACGAAAAAATAGTTCTTCAAAGTTAGTTTTCAAATATTAATTTTTTTCACTAACACCAGTGGCACTTCTACGAAAAAAAGTATTGTTTTAACAGTAATACGTAGCGGTCGACGAGGTATTTGCACCCTGGTTTGAAAAAACGCTGCAGATGGAAAATGTAGGGGTTGATTAAATTTTTCTGGGAAACAAAACGCAAACAATTAAACAAACACAGGAAAAAAGCTTTTGGCTGAAATACCAGGTGTCCTGTATTTTTTTAAGGAAAAAGCGATTGTTTATTAAGTTTCTTGTTTTATTCTACGCACACCACAGTCACATTGTTAATTACAAATGTTGCTCACATTTTAGGTGCTCACTGCCGTTTATCTGCTCGATGGATTTATATTATGTAACTTCGTTTAGGTATATTAGGTAACTATCTTATATTACGTAACTTCGATTAACGCTTTTGTATTATGTAACTTCGTTCCGTTTAAATTCTTTAACAGGACTGGAGATGCGTTGTTGACGCAAAATGGATTTCCAAGTAAAACACTTTGCAAGCAAATCCAGCTGGTTTTTCCGTATGGTACTTTGTCTCTTGATTGTGGATACGTGCAGTCATAATCCTCGCAGAATTGTGAAAGCACAGCATAGTGGGCAGATTCCTGGAAAACCTACTTTACTTGTTCGTTAAGTGATTACTATTTAGGATACCGCTGGTATATAATAGGATTCAGGCTTCTGCAGTTAAGCAAACAAGGCAGTGTACTACGAGCGGCAGGTTTTCGCCATCAAGTTCAAATTTCTGGCAGCGATGATGGTACAAGGGAAATCTAAAATGGAAGCTGAGTTTCCTGCAATGAAAATTTCTTTTAACGATCAAGAATTTGTTGATAAATGTTTACTATTCCTTCGAAGAACTATTTGTCCAACGAAAATTTTCAGACCGGAAGATTACAATCTCTAGTGCATCTTGTTGCGATGTTACACAAATAAGTTCGAAAGCAAATGCATGCTTTTTATAAAAGTTTGAAAAGTTATGACAAACAGGTATAGCTAGAAATTAAATAACGATGCGGAAAGAGTGCTTTTCGTAGCAGCTGTCAGTGATGTATAAGTATGGTTTCGGGACCTGAAAACCACTCCGAATATTTTCTGGATTCCATACACTTCCATTAAGAGCCCAAAATCGAGTGTGCGTAATAATCTCTGAGATCTTCGGAATATATTGTTTTTAATTAAATTTAGTTCGGTGTTATATACTTTCCTTGACAATGCCAACTCAAAATGCAGTGTAGAAATGAAACACTCACAAATGCCAGTTCAAAACGTTACGTGTTTACAAAAAATGTTGTACAACAAATAACTAAAAAAATAAATAAACAAATCTCAAATATCAAAGCCGGGGGTTTTAGTTTGAAGTCAAAATTATTCGCGAAATAAATTCCATCTGTCTGAACTGGAAGTTCTTGCTGCAGGCGAAAACAAATCTGTACATAATAAATTTGAGCTTCAGTGCGACTATTTCTTTACGAAAAAAAATGAAAAACAAAGCGTGGTTGACAAAGTGAAGAAGGCAGGACTTGCGTGGTCATGTGTTCAGCCGTTACGAGGCGACGGCGGTATTTGAACGAATTGCTTTGAGGCGTGGCATGTGCAGGAGCAATTTCATTGGCCGGGATAGAAACAGCCCGCTTTGTGCACGAGAATGCTGAAGAATTCCTCAAACACTTGATGTAGATATACGTTTCCTGAATTAGCTGAACTTACCGAGCATCTTCAGACGTGATGTGATTTCCATTGCTATTCTTCGTTTGTTGGTCTAAAATCTGCAGAACTCTCAGCAGAGGGTTAACCTGCAACCAATCATTAAAGTTTTTTCTTATCTGCTGCGATTATCTATGCGGTGGGAAACTTAGCAGCAGGCATTCTGATGGTACTTGAGGCCTCAGGTCGCTTGAAAAGCATTGAACATCCTTATTAGCAAAAAAAAAAGATCGCAAAAACAGTACTTAGGTGTGCGCAATTTCCAACTTTCAGGATACAAGCAACTTTTCTTATTATAAAACAAAGGTAATCGCAAGAAGCAGTAGAATTTTTAAGAAAGCTTTAGTAATTTTAAAGGCTGACTGTTTTTCAAACTACTATGAAACTACACAGAACTTATCATGCACAACGCAATTGGCAAACTCAAAAGCGTCCACCACGTTTTTTCAAAAAGTTTGCAAGCTTACATGCATGATTCTTTTAAGTTGCGAAAAACGCATGTAGCAACTCGGTCTTGGTTGAATGTACTTGGATTACATGGGTGTGACAGCGGAGCCGAACCTGGAGCCGGGCGACTTTGAGTAAATATGGAGATTTTCACTTCTAAAATTGTTTGTGCTACCCAGAATTTCGGTTTGCCATCGTATGATGCTGCAATTCTCACTCGAATAAGTAGGTTTCTCGATTTGGCGGTAATTGAAAAAAATTCAAGTTGGGTAAGTATTTGCTTTTAATGAAGTAGATCGACCGCTGACTCGCTTTCTCGCAGTTGTGCTCAGGGCCGCAGTGCGACAAGAAAATCTTATGAAGTTTGGTGAATTGCATTAAAATGACGTCTTTAAAGAATTTACAAAATATTAACAGAAAGATCGCGAAGTAAAGAGTTCTCTTAACTCGATCATATTTTTATAAAGTTTGTCAAAACTGACAACATAACGAAAGCGAGGAAAGGAACTACAAAATTTCAGATTTTTACGAATCATTTACGCAGACATGAGTTTTGCAGCTTTACTTCTGAGGAAGGCACTCTGTTAGCTGTCAAATAAAATTGATTAAGGTAACACTGTTTCAAATCTACCTTCAGCTTGGCTTTCTCGATTAACTAATAAAAACTAAATTAGTAATAACATCCTTGAAGTATCAACACTTTTGTGAATTAAACCTTGTAACCTTGTACAGGAAAAATCGCCGTAGTGTTAACATTTTTTCACAACGAACAACATATACATGTCATTATGAAGTGACCTCCTGTGCGACTATCAATTTCTTATAATTCACTCACGTGTTCGTCTCTCTCTCCTGCAAGCTCCACTTTCTTCTCCTGTGGAGCTCCGTCGGCGCAATTGAAAAGAAACAAACCGAAGATCACAAAGGCTGAAAACTGAAGAGACATATTATTCTTTTGTATTTTACGCCTAATTTTACCCCTGCAATAATATTGAGCATCATTATGTACTTCTTTTACGTGACGTAGAAGTGTTAGATTGCAATCAACGGTTAGGATGCGAAAATTGTGAAAGAATAAATTCTATGGGTGACTCCGCTGGGTTGTCATTGTGTCAAAATCGGTGGAGCTTTTATCTTTCTGTTTCAATTGAAGGCGCCGTTGAGCTTTGCTGGTGACGTAAACGCTTTGTTGAAAACTCGCAATTTCATGAAAACCCACTTAATGTTTCAATGCGCTATCACCCTAAAAGCCTTATCGGCTTAAAATCTACCCTTCGCAATAATTTACTCATTGCTTTGTAAAAGAAGGGAGAAATTACCGCTATGACTTGTTGGAAAACATCATCAGAAAAAAGCAACCTTGTTTTTGACTATGCCCTGTGCAAATTGATTGTTTTTGTTGGAGGCAATGATATTATGGTCTTTTGAAACGAGCGCTTCCATAAACATCAAAGTTAAGCTCCAAAACAAGAACATCAAAAAGTACGGGTGAAATCTGTTTTGACTAGGTATGGGATTGTGGTTTCCAGTTAAAGAGGTTATTCATGCATTTTACAAAAGCAATTAAATTTACGGATTCCACGTAAAAGATAATGACGTGGGTTTATGCTGAAAAAAAACAGCATTCCAAGAGCTTTCATTTTTCAACTTCTTTGGCTTTTTCTTTGAAGCAGTGGGCTTATTTCAAAAATTCGTTGAAACCCTGGGTTGGTCAGTTCTGCGGTACAGCCCTCTTGAAATTCACCTACATTCAGCGAAAAATAACCAATCGCCTTTGTTCGGACAACCGCAACGAGCGACCAGGTTGAGGTCGTTACTTCCGCTCTCGCACACTTGTGTGATTACTCAATCGATTCGACTGTCCGGTTGTTTGTGGTATGGCGGCTACTGGCACGCGAGCTATGCCGCGCGCTTTCCAGATCGACTCTTTGAACAACCATTCAAGGTCATCTAATTGGTCTGCAAAATAAACAATTTGCGGAGTAAGTTGAGGTGATGTTGCGTTAAACAGCATTAAAGCGATCGGTTACGTTACTCGCACTACGAGTTTATGGTTTCTAATTGCGGTAGTCATACGTCGTAAATCCAGTCGCGGCATCTAAATCGTAACCGTCTCTCATCAGTGACAACCGATCAGTTCACTACTACATTGAATTGAGCGTATAGATGATGGGTATAAAGGTAGCACTTCCGTTGAAATATACCTTGATTGCTTTCATTGAGTTAGAGTTTTCACTCATGGGCACGATTTAACTGATGATGGATTGCCTGTGACTGTGAACCTCTGAATAATCAACTCTGACAGAAACAAAGGCAAAAAAAGTTAGAACTTAGCAATGAGGAGACGAACCGATCCAAGTTGTTAGTTTATAAACTGTAGGACTATTAGAACAACTGAAAGCTGTGAAGGGTTTTAAATTAAGTTACGCAATTTTCTGCCTGTAAATAAATTTGTTTCTTTCACTCCATTGTGTGCTCGAGTAAAAACATCCTCGTATTTCTAATCTACATCCACTTTTGCAAACGTATGTTTTTCTAACTTGTGACAACTTCTGAGCTCAAAACAGTGGATTTGACGCATGAGCGAAAGCCCATGCCATCATGATGCCATATTTGCAGGATTCCACAAGCTCACTAAATTTAAATGTGAGAATCTGTTTCCGTCCTAAAGTGTACTTCGAAATGATATCTTTGTGGAGGTTGTTGGAAGACAACCTTCTAGAAACACCTCTGTCTATTTTGTCGCAATCACGCTTTGACTAAAAACGGAATCATATAAAAGATACCTCTCGTTTTCAGTAAGACCTGCTGTTACGAACGGACTTTACTGTGAGTGGAGCAGCCTAACGTTACTTCTTTTAACGGAAAAACGAATAAATTGCTTCGGCTAACAATCACGCAAAACAAAAGAGCACAACTTTATGAAAATGGCAGCTGTTATAGAGATCTGAGCTTCTTGCTGCAGATACAGAAGTGTTGTGAACATAAAGCGATACTTTGTTAAGGTAAGTTTGCCCATTCTCAACTCGCTCTTTCATAAGCACATTTTCTTCAGCACCAGGAGTATAAAACCTCTGTTACGAAAATCGAGATCAAAACGTCTGGCGAAAGTAAAATTCGTTAATCCGACCGTTTTCTTATCATTTCTTTTTTTTCACTTAACAACAGTAAGCGACAGTTAAAATTGCTTCTATAAACGTTTTCTAAGCGTTTTTGCAAGGTACGTATTTTTGCTGGACTCATGCCACCACTAGCGTCCATTTCAGGTAGATCTCACAGGGCATGTTCCACTTGCAGCATTTTCCAACCTCATATATTCGTGTAGCCCTCAGGATTGCTACCTGCTTATATATGTTTCATTTCCAAAGTTTACATATTGACTAAGAGCATACCCATAACCGAAACGACCAACCATCGGTCGTCGCTCAGGTGGGCTTCCTGGTTGACCTATACACCATGCGCATTATCTTATTGCAGATTAAACTGCAAACAAATCATGTGGCGTTCTGTCCGATCGATATCGCGAAAGATCGACATGTGTTGGACAGGGGGACTTTGTTGAGGCCTTGTTTGCTGGATCGCATAAGGCTCGGCAACATTTAATTTTCATTTAGTATTTAAACAAGAGAGTGATTTCATTTCCAGCAACTTCCTTTGAAACACAAGCCACGTGCGAGCCTCCATGTGTGCTTGTGACTGATTCATAAAGGGCGCATCACGGGCGACTTCCGTTTTCAGGCGGGCCTATCTGTCGATCGCGATTTCAAGGATATTTGTTTCGACATCGATTTCACGAGCACTTATCAGATGCATGAGCAAGATAACCGACTCTTGTACGTGCGTGTTGTCGCGGTGGTCCTGTTCATCTCACGACAGCTTCGAATCAGCCTGTATGTTCACAACCCGGTCCTTCACTTGTTGCTTGGGAATATTGGCCAGAGCCATCTTCATATTTGAAGGCAGCCCGAGCTGTTTAACACGTGAAGAGAAATTTTCCCCAAAAAGGAGGATTTGTTGAATTCTGAACTACACAAGACGTTGAGAATTGATCTTTAGTAAGAAAAAGTCCGGGGCGTTCACCACGACATGTTTCGTAAATGCTAGCGTCGAGGCCCGTCGTTTCTCCAGCAGCCACACCAAACGTCTTTCCTTAATTAGATCGTAAATGCGTCAAGCGACCCAGAGATACAACAGATCTGAATACGAACTTGTTTTTGCCACATGCAAGAAAAGGTCCAAAACGTTATGGGTTATTAAACTGCTGACCTAGCGTCTCTCAATTTTAGAGGTTAGAATGACAAAACTTCACTTTCGTTATGTTGTGTAGAAGTTTTTCTTTTGTTCTGGATGAAAATTTCGCAGTATTTCTATCTTCTGTGGTCACTCGTAAAGTTCTTTGTTGTAGCTGTGTCTTGTTCCCATACTGTCGTGTGCACACCACAATATGGCGTTTATGTCTTCGCTTTCAACTGGTTTGCTCAAGGATGTGTCCACGAACGCCACAAATTTTTGCGCAGTGGGCATAATCTGTCTGTATTACGCACATCTATAAAAATTGCGCCAAGACGGAAATTTTCGGCCCGAAATAATTCCGCTGTTTCTTGCGGACGGAAAAGTTGCTGAATGGTGTCATGTCATGATCTTATCGAACGGTGGTATTTAACGGCGTGGGTTTATCGTCGCCCGTCTCGCCTCAAACAAGACGGTTTCTTCTGTCAACGGACGTTCCTTTTTCCAGTGTCGCTATAATCGTCCAAACTCTTGCTTTTTTCAATCGCGCGATTCTACGAACAATGAGTGCACAAGATTTTGTCGAGTGGCCCTCGCGGTAGGAGTTACTTCAGACATCGTTGCCACTGAAAACATCCCCGCTTTCTGACTCAAAGTCAAGTTTATGCAGTCAGCAAATAGAGTAATTTAAAATATTTTTTGCGTGGTGTGAGTGTGGCGTGATGACAAAATACACAACGTAATGAGAAAAGCTTCTGTTTGCTGAAAAGGAACGACCCGGCTTGCGCAGGACCTGCCCGGTGGTGTCGTGAACATGCACGCGTTGTTAATCCATTTTTTGTTTAAATAATAATTGTTTTTCTTGTGCCTTGTCACAAGATGATGAACAGTGCATTGTTTGACCTTTGCACAGAGCACTTATTTTGTCAAGTTTGAAGCTTGGGTTCGATGGCAGTATTGAAAAGTCCCATTATCAGGATCAAAACCTGTGTCATTTCTGTTGTTAGCGCAAAGTGAAAAAAATGAGCCTGGTTTTGTCACAAAATGAAGAACATCTACGTGCAGTGTGCATTCTTCAAAAGCTGTTAACTTGATACTCTCCCTTCTTAACAGCAACATCAAACTCCTCACGCTGGCAAATGTAATCATAACACTCCGTGCTGTTGCAGGCAAGCGGAGTACAAACTTGAAAGTACTTTGGTATAAAATAATTTGGAAATCTTGAAATTGCTGTAACCTCTGTCTGACCAGGAAGGTTACTGCTGCGTTGTTTGCCTTTGTTCGCACAGAGTTTTGTTTTTTTCGTGAACATTTCGCTCCTGTTGCAGGCTTACATCGACAACCCGCGTACATCTCAAATTGTTTAAGATTTACTTCACTAGCAGAAGTCGTACTCATTATTATCTAAACGTCACGTCTTTTCTGAAAGGGATTAGGTAATTGGGACACGTTATTAGTTGCCTATGAGCATGGGTTATATATTACAAGCCCACTGTTTACAAGGAGTTATGATGCATGTATTACACCTTTCTTTAAAGCAAAATGCCGATAGCACTCTGCTAAATATGAGCAAATACATACGAAACAAAGTCTTTTTGAAACTACTTGCAACACAAATGATTCGAAGAATGCTTTAAGTCTAAATGCTTTACAGCTGTCTAACGTTCAGCCAGCCAGCAAGGTAATGTAGGTACCACTCAGTCATTGAAAGATATTTATGCCCATAGCCAAGTGTACTCTAGTGTCCGAGGTTGGTGAAAAACTTTTCAAAGGGTACTGTAAGGTGATTTAAAACTTTTAGTGACACTTTTTAGAATACTTGAAGCGAGATTGTTTGAGATTAAATTCGCTTTTAGACGCGGCTTTAACAAGAGAAACTCAGTTCTCTTGCATCTGTGATTCCTTACCACTAATTGGTATTGGTTAACCGCAGACTGTATTGCATTGCAGCAGGTTCTCCAATATCCCCAGCAAAGTATTTTACGCCAGACTCATAGAGATAGCTCAAGTTTGTCACCGGCACAAAGTTGTTATTTCTTTGTATATTAAAAATCAAGAAAACGAAACATGCGGTACAACAATGTTTACGACGATAATCGTGCAAATGGCGCATACGATGCAACAGACTATGGAGCAAAGACAATACAATGATTACATGACACGACTGAAAGAAACTAACTGGCAGCATTGCTAATTTATAGCTGTTCAGTTATTATGAGTGAGCGAAAATGCATTTTAAATATGAAAAGAAGTGAAATAAATGTGTTTTTGCGACTCAGTAAATTCTAAAAACTTTTTTAATGAAATGCCATTTTACAACTTGAAACGATAGGACTTTTATACGAAAACAAATAGCACAGTGGACGATATCGCTTAACTTTATGCAACAAACACCCACCGTTTGCTGCTTATTGAAGCGTAGTGTAATAAATATAACAATAAATAGTTTGCTCGAAAACCTGTTAATAAATAATATAAAGGTTGTCACTGTGTTGTGTCCATGAAACTTCATCACAAGTATTTTGACTATTTTCCATCTTAGTCACTCTTTTATTTTCAATTTAAGCCGTACTCGTCTTGCATATCTTGGCAATCCTTCTACATATAGATTTCTTTTTTAGATCATTTGATACGTCCACGATCGAAGAAAAGCCGTTCGAATGTAGTTTTAGGCAATGTGGTGGAAAACGTCTGTGAAAAAAGTGAACATAATGCAAATATAAAAGAATGTTTGCAACAAGAACCTTGCGACGACATAAAACCACTTTTTAAGCATAAGGAATTAAACCAGTGGTTCCCAACCGGGGTGCCGCGGCACCCTAGGGTGTCATTTACGATGCTCGGGGGTGCCGAGAGCTAAAGTGTTTTTCAATACATCATTAAAAATACTATTTTCAAAATGTAATAAAATCTTAATGCAAATTGCTATGGGCTCTCCACTGGGTGCCACTAATGACATTTCTCTTCTGTAGGGTGCCGCAAGCCTAAAAAGGTTGGGAAACATTGAATTAGACAATAAAAAAGGTTGGGAAACACTGAATTAGACAATACCCAGCAATACGCACTTTTTTTCTTTTCTGGGAAACTAATGTGGAACGCAGAGGTAGATTAATACTGTGATACAAAGCGCTATTTTGCGCAAAACAACATAAAACAGAAAATATCACGAAACGTTTTGTATTCAACAGATGGTTTAAAACCGATAGATATGAATACAACATGTGTAACTTTTGAACATGCGTTCTTAAACTCTTTTGTCACGGAAGCTGCCAAATAAAATGCTTGTTTTTTTGCAAGAATATTTACATAAACAAAATACAGCATTTCAGGCGACAGTGAGATGCATTTATTAACATGTTTGTACCACCGGGTACACAATAATTGTTTTTCCCGATCTTCATGAAAGCCTCGAATTCCTTTCATCGTCGACTAAAGTTTGTTCATTTGACAAGCTTGTAGGAACTTCACACAATTAACATTTTCTAAGTATCGTCTATGAGCCCCAACACGTTGGTTGGCCACAGGGAGATTTCTAAGTGGCAATACATTTTTCCAGCGTTCTTGTCGTGGCAATTGTACTTTGAAAACAGACTAACGGTAAACAATGCCACGGACCTCACCTACAAAACTTTTAGTTTGGAATGTTGCTGGTTTGTTTATCGAGTAGCTTAAAAACAAAATAACGTAACAACTGGTGAGGTGATAGCTGTCCACACTTTTTTAATCAAAAACCCTTAGGGCCTCGTTAGAAGAATGGTAGGAAAAGCTGATTTAGATTCTAGATTCTAGGAAATATATATCGAAAATTTTAACACAGAGGAACCTGAAGCTTTGATCACAAAGAAACAATATGCTCACCTTGAAAGACACCATCTTCGGTACAAATGGGGGAAGAATCTATTTGCTTTTCGTTTTGGTCTACAAAATAAAAAACGTTAAATCAACATTTTTGCAAGGGTTTGACTGAGCGACGAAGCGTGTGTTATTAACGCAATACCGGCAGGAATAGTGCAAAAAATTAAATTAAGAGAAAAGCAAACTTTTTCGTTGAGTTCAACAGGGGTGTTATATCAGTTTTTTCTCAATTTTATTTATACGCTCATCAAATCTCACGTGAAAAATAGGACTCAGTTGCCCATATGGGAAAAAGTTGACAACTGCAAGAGTGCATTTTAAACACTTTTGCAAAACTTTCTGCCTCGACCACGAAGAAATCTTTTGTGCGGCACTCTTCAGACGTAACCACCTGGTGCTCTTTCCCCATTCCGCTTCATCGTTGATCCACACTGCGGTAGTGAAGAGCTCTCCCGTTGATGAATCCGTTTCTTGTGGTTGCACATTCGTTGTTGTCTCTGTTGTCGTTGCCACGTCTCCATTGCTTCTAAGCAAAAACGTCTTTGTTTATGTTTGTGCTTCTGTCTAATCGTAAAAATCACCCCTTTTCCGCGCAGTCATCCGCTGTCAGTGATTTTGTATAACCAGGCAAGGCACGCACCGATGTACAAAAGCGATCAGCGAATGAGATGTGTGCATGATGACATGCCAGCGCCTAAACCACCCGGAACAAGTAAGCAAATCACAGTTGCTTACCGACAATTTAGTGAGAATACTTACTCGTAACGTGGTATATTCCTGACAGGTTGAGAGAGCGCTGATTCCAAGAGAAACAGTTGCAGTATCACAACACAGAAAAGGGTTGTCAGGAAACATCTCCTTGCGCTTGATCGAACTGTCAGAACGGTGGAGACTCCGCGCCTCGTTGCGGCCCTGATGTCGCGGCCACGGTTTGCTGCCGTCGATGGGCAAATACCAGTAACGTACTGGGAAAATATTGCCATGTTCAGACTGTCCCTTGAAACAACTATTTTTGTGCTGCTGTGTGCAAAACAAGAAAGATTTTTTGTTAATCTTCGATCACGTTTTTGCAAAAATAATTTGTTTTTTTGTGTAATTTTAAAAGGGGTATATGATGTGGCATTATTTATTTTTTACCTAGTGATGGCTGCATACTTAACAAATAAGATCTAGTGCAGATGAAAGGGATTTCAACTGATTTTAGGTTTTGAGCAGTGTCACACATTTAAAATTTTCGTGTAATACACCGCATGACTAGGCGGACCGCAGGACAACACACCAGCTATATTGCTATTGTTAATTTGACCTGCAATCAAGCATCGATCAAAAATGTATGATTTGCTTTGAGTTACGGGAACATATTTTCAATAGCAATGCTTTGAGAAACAGATATTAAGATTTGCAGATTTGGAGATGCAGAGACTCTCTTGGCAATTAAATTTCTTAACATTCATGAATTACGAAGTAAAACACACATTTGCATTTTAAAACTGTCTAACTGTATTGTCAGTTTCATTCTGCTCTCAAACAATTTGATGACAACGCATCGTGTTTGGTGTTGTTAAAATAAATGTTCTCACAATACACGTTTCAAATGAGAAATACCAAAATCGGACAGTGTAATTGGTTTAAATTCACGCCCTCGTTCCGGAAGAGCATCTTTTATTGGTCGGTGGAATTTACTCGGTTTATTCAAACTTGTCTCCCTTTGCTATTTTGATATCTTACTTCCCAACCTTATTTCCCGTAAATCGCGAAACATCGCTCAGGCGGACTCAAGCCTCATCTCTGTCTCTGCTCACCACTCGTATCGTTTGCGAAGTTCAACTGTCTTTTGTACTCGGTGTTGAGAAAAAAGTGGATGACTTTGATAGGACCGTCTTTTTCCTGTTGCGGAAAAAAGAAAGCACACGGGGTTAAAGGATGCGATGGCGGGAGTTTATATGTCACGAGAACAGGTGCTCTCGCTCAACGACAGCACGGCCTACTTTGTGCTTGGCGCGTGCCCAGCAAGTTCTCTGCACATGCGGCTGCCAATGCGAACCAGAATCAACGTCACATACCTACAGGCTCTCAGCCGGATAGTTCAAACAGCTGTTGCGCAACACTCAAGTAGCCGCTCCATGTCGAAGTGCTACTTATACGAGAATCTGGGTCACAGTGCCTTGCCTGGAATGCGAATGATTGAACAAGAACCACGAGCTATGACCTTTGCAAACAACACTGAAACTGGATCTTGCCGAGAGGCGGAAGTGGCTAACTCGGACTAAGTAAACAGTTTATACAGCGTAGGTTGAAACCTGTACAGTAGATCTTGCTATATCCCTCCTACCTAGGTGTCGATACCACTGGCAGTAGAAGCAATTTCAAGCTAATGAACAGTTCCCGGCACCTTACTGGTTTGGGACAGGGGTAGGCCTGTTTCTACGCATCAACAATTAAATTAACTTCATGGACGTTGGTTAGCTGTGCTTGCGCAATAATATGCAAGAACTGGCAGCGGCGCAACTTTGTGAATTTCAGTCTAGCTTGGGTGTGTACTCTCGGCGATATTTGCTGCAACCAATTCATGCCAGCCACGCGTTAGCAGCCAGAGTTTTTTCTCAGTTTCACCACCAAAGCATGAGGTTAAACTGACTGAAGCAATTGCACCAAGCATGACTCTTCTGTGTGAATAAATGCACCTTTTTATTGCAAAAAAACTGCAAAGCAGAGTCGTTTTCAAACTACCAACTTCATTTTGTCTCGTACGAACTCGTGTCAGTGGACTTGCTGTGTCTTGTCGGGTATGTCACCATTTCTGTTGTGATAACGGTTAGTTTGTTTACTGTCTTTCACCTGATGACTCTCTTGCTGCGAGAAAAACACGCTTGCACGTGCTTTTCAAAACCTGGTTTTTACAAACCTGTGATTAAGTTTATTTCGATTTAGCCTACTTTTTACCACTCGTATTGCTTCGATGCCTTAGAGGCAAGTATGTTGCTGTCTGTACCTCCACGACTTATGCGCGTAATTCTGGCAGATACCCAGCCAGCACCTTCACGATTTCTGCGCGTAATTTTGGGAGAAAACCACAAATGAAAGGTATTTTGCTCTGCGTTCCAAGAATGTGGAACGGAGGCGAACAACACCGTGATTTTGCATCAGTTTTGAGCAACAGATTTCTAGTATTTGCGAAGCTCAGCTGCCATCGGTTAATACTTTTTCTTTCGTTTTTCCATTTAAATGAGGATACTTCATATAATTAATAAAAATGAGGAATATTGTTTCAACTCCAATAATTCGCTTTTAAGGCTGTTTGACAATACATTTTAATGCAAAATACGTGTTATGCAGGACACAATTTTTCTGTAATAACGATGTTACCAACGGCGTTTTCGGTAATTCATCGAAGATTCGGATTGTTTCTTTTTTGCATTGTCAAATGTGTAAACCTTTTCCAGTTGTTTTCATCCGGTGGAAATTGGGCTAGTCCTTTCCTATGTAAAATATAATTGGTGTATATCATATTATAGTTATATCGAAATAAACTATTTCACTGAATGTAACCTCATTATTTCATACCATTATTTGTTTTGTTGATCAAAATCAACAATAACTACTCAGTAATGCTTCCCTAAAGCAAAACTGATGTCGCTCTTGGGCTTTGTCTCGACGAAAGAAATTGTTAACAACTTGTGCGAAGTTAGCAAACAAACTGATTTTTTGTAATGCATGAAAATCTGCTTTTTAAGCGGAAAACTAGCTGGAGAAAAACTTTGGCCTTCAACTCACATCGCTCGAGAAGAAACGAATGAACACAGGTGGCACTAGTAAGCAAAGAAGCAGTTGGGTTTACGCTGATATGACGAAGTTCACTGAAAAATATACAGTGATGCAATATAAGCGTGGAAACCTGAGAAGTGCATAAAGGTATTTTGGGACCAGTGCTTTCTACAAATGAAACTGCCTGATATGAGGGATAGGTGCGCGTTGTCTTTTTTCATGATGAATGTCGAATAAGTTTTTGCGAGTTGAAAAATAAATTTACCGCTTAATAATACGAAGGAATGCAAACAATACCACGACATAAACTCAGATGTTCTGCTCAAGAGTACTTTGAACTCCAACTCCACGTTTTCTTTGAAATACGTAGAAAATTCAACTTTCAGAAAAAGCATCTACTGACAAAGAAACCTATTACATTTAAAAGTTTTAGTTCCGTCGGGTTAAAGGAGAGTTCATTGTATGTTTTTAGTGATTTCGTTTAGTGATCAAGGTATTTGATTTCTTTTGTACTATTTCATTAAGTGGTTTTATTTTTCAAAATTTGCGTACGTGTTATGTGTCGTTATGAACAGAGTGTCATTTTTAGCTGTAACAAGAGTAACGCTTAGCGTAGACGTTCCAATGAATGCATTCCTGTGTCTGCACGTGCAATGTCCCAACCTAAATTGAAAGCGTATGAAGCGCCACAGACAGATCAAATGCTATTTTAATCTGAGCAACGTTGAAATTCTGAAGCTGAAATTGCGAGTTCAGGTAGCATTAACTAAACCTGCGGGAAAGGCAATTCATTCAGAAACATGAATAAAATATGTTCCGTTGGATAGACTTACCATAATTTCTTAGGCTTAAACCGGGACAAATTAAAATCCATGAGTGAAATAACCTGGCGAGCGGCCGAAGGCCTGAGTTTGGCAAATTTTTCTCTGCATTAAGTCAAGTTATAGCTTACTTTCAGCATAAAATGACTCAAAACCAACTGAAAGTTATCCTGCTTTCTCAAAGCATACAAAATGGCTTCTAACTGCAGCAGTTGCTGTAATTCCATTGAAGACAATGGAAAAATGACGGAACAATAAGCCCCCAATTTTACAAATGGCCATTGAGCGGAATTATTTCATAGGGATGCATCATCGGGCTGCAGTTCACTTTGAAAATTTCACTGAAGCGAAATTCCAGGACATTTTGCTAACCGGGACGGGACACCGGGACAGGTGTCTGAACCGGGAAGTATGGTAGGTCTACCGTTGGACAGTTCAAGATAATACTCTATAGTTATTATCACCTTTTCAATTTTTTGTTTGTTGCAAGCCACAAAAATGGGTTGGTATGTAAACGAACCCATTGTTTTGTCTTTAGCTGTGATTCAATTGATGATATCAGTAAACGTTCGTCCAAATTGGCTTTTATTTTTTAATAAAACAATTCACGTCTAACCTTAACTCCACACTTTTCTTACATTCCCAACCATAAACTCCACACTTTTCGTTGCTTTTTGCCTTTTAGCAAAAGCGAAAAGTGCCTGTATATCTGGCATCGATAAAACCATCGCTTGTGTTACGGGGTATACTGATCATGTTTTGTTGCAAACGAACACAGAGTAATCCAACACTTCACCCATGCTGGACACGCTTTAAAAGCTCGATCATGAGCGTCGGAAGACTTTATCAGGAGGGAGCCAACAGTGGATTTTAAGGGTTGCCAAAACGATTTTTTCAGGGAGGTGTCAAAAGTGGTGAAATTTCATTTTACCCTTCGAAACTAAGAAAACAAACCTTTTTTGCTAAAAATTTAATAGGAAGACCTAAGTTTCAAAATCCAGGGTTGCTTGGATCTCCTGTACCCCTTCCGACGCCCATGACCTCGATTCTGTGAACGCTTCATTTCACTTATGAAGACTGGGAGCCTGGAAGGCCGCCACGCAGAGCACTGGCCGCTCAAGTACTTCAAACGTCGGGAATTTTTGAACCTCAGCCTCGCGGCTTTCATGCATACCAGGGATATGTTTTGCTGATTTCGATTTCGCTGACCTGCCGTCTGTGTTAATGTGCGATGTCGACAAAGAGCTGCTCATACTGTTTTGTGTTTTGCTTCAGTACCAGCGCGTAAAGTATAAACGTCAATGCTCGTCAGGAAATGTAGCCTACCTATTTTTTGATGGGAGAAATCGAATAATTTCACTCAAGATAGATCAATGTTTTGTCAAGTTTCTTAATGAACCCTGGATAACGTTTTGGTGTATGGGTCAAAGCAACCCAAGTTTTCTAAGCTCCCTAGGTCTACATCAAAGTCAAGATGACGTGGAATCTGGTGCAGCTAATTTGAAAAAAAGACATCAGCAAAGGTTGACGTTTTTTGAAGAAAATTCCTTTTGACTTTTTAGGATGTCAAACCATTTACACAACGCATTAGACAGTGAGTCATTTACACAAAACATTCGACCCTGATCATGGAATGCAAGCCAGTTATATAATTCATTTGATTAAAATTGTGTTTGGGTTCCATTCAGCGGCGTATAGTGCTACAAAAGAGGTGTGGGAACATACCCAAAACATTACCATTTCCAACGGTACTTTGAATTATTTATTTTCATCACACTACAAACAAAAATATTAACAGTTTTTAGGGTGCTACACAAGAAATAGCTTGTCATTCAGGGGTTCTCAAACTTTTGGTGTTATGGAGCCCATGAAGAGATTGACCATAATTTACGGAGCCCCACAATAAATTTCTAAAAATAAAAGCATAAGTAAACGAACAGCTCGCGGAGCCC
>JGI24021J15306_10001469_pt1 | contig 23147 bp, 15 predicted proteins | sample Ectturendosymbi1_FD_15306 | JGI IMG/M metagenome (IMG submission 15306) | reverse complement strand
TTGGGACACCAGGGGGGGAGAAGAGCTTTCTAAGAGGGGACAGTTTTTTAAAACTATGTCCAATGGTTTCAAAATACGTCCAACACAATTTTCCTGTAGGGGACGAAAATATTTCTAGAGGAGGCTTCGCCCCCTCCTGGGTACGGACCTGTGGACTTCTATACATCACAAAAAACAAACGTTTTCTTGTGTACGTTATGCGCATTCTCAATTCTTGTGTAGTTTAGTAAAATTCGATCTCGCAAACCAGGATCTGCGCCAGCCAGTCCAGCCGCACACCTTCAATGCTCATCTGCTCGTATTTGACGAGACCTTAGCGCAGCCTTATTTTGCAGTTGCAAATTGCTCTGACGTAGTGGTGAGTGTGTTTCACTCCCCTATTGTAACGCTCAGACTGATATTTTTGCAGTTATGAACTGCTGTGTCGTAGCGTTGAGTTTATTTTCCTCCTATAGCCTATCTTGGACCGCTGATAGTTTATATTCAGTGCAATGCCACATGAAATAAGGCGAGTGGATGTAGAAAAATATGCATTATTATGTCAAGAAACTTCGCCAAAACGTTGGTTTGGAAACATGGAAATGACGTCAAATTATGACGTCACAAACAGCGAACACCAAATACAAATGACCACCATATGACCCTGAACCAAACCCCCCCCAATGAAAATTTTCTGCGTACGCCACTGTTCTCACTGACACTGCTACCTTTACAATTGCAGCAAGTAAACAGGTATACTGATGAACTTACTTTCACATGAACTCAGAAACTCTAAGGATCCTAGCAAAATTTTGTAATCAAAAACCTTCAAACTATAAGAATTAGGTGAAAATCTGCAGTCAATTGCAGTTGTCAAAAAAGTGAAAAAATATGGTTTCTCAGACAGGAGCCACATTGGTCAGATTTAATTCTTGTAAGGGGGAACTCTATCCTCGAAAAGGGTCAAAAATGAGCCAAAGGGCCAAATGAAAATTTTGGGTCAGCAAGTGTTATTTGGGACCAAATTTCTGAAATTTGGCCCCAAAAGGGCCAACCTGGCAACCCTGCTCACAGGACGCAGATAAGACCACATACCCCATTTGTACAAGCAGGAGCGGAAACATCCGACACCGGTGAGGAGGCGGTTAAGCCGGACCCAGGCTCTTCTTGCGAGTGTCATTCCGAAGGGTTGGGTGCCAGTGTCGGGGATGAAAATGCGGAGTCTTGTGGGGTTGTCCGCCACTCTGCATTCCATTGGTGATCCGCCCACTGCGCCGCACGTATGTTGTTGTTGTCAGATGAACTGATGAGATGTTGTGCGGCATGTCGTCCATTAACAGTTATAAGCTCACTTACACAGGCTCAAACCTGTTTTTCTAGGAAACGCCCTCATACAGCATCTTTCTACAAAAAATCGTAGGCCTAAATACATAGGTAGAGATAGACAGTCGTTCCTAGAACCCTAATACTGAAACTAAGAACACCTGTTTAGAAATGAGCTGGACTATAAACCCAGAGAGTAGCAAAGTAGCAATCAACAGCCCATCCTCATTTGATACTGTGAAGGCATTTTCGCTGCTACGATACTACATAAGATTTATAAGACGTCGTTTTGCCTGCCTTATCTCATGACAACAAAAACAAAGTACATAATCTTTGATAATAAATTTTATTATATTAAGTCAAAATTCTCTACTCAACATTAAGTAATTTGTTAATTGAAAGAGTTAGTGTCGTACTTTTCAGCAAGACTGCGGTTAACTTTTAATGAGTGGAACTGTTATCCAGCTGAAGCATTTTGAAATTTTGCAACGTGCATTGAGGACCGAAGTGAAAGCTCATACTCATGAAACGCTGCAACGTATTTTTATTGCTTTTTCAACAAGGTTCAGACAAAAAACGCAAACACAATCGAATTTATTCAGAAAGCAAATGAACTAATACAAAATATGCGATTGAATTGCATTTACATATTTGTTAACATAAACCTAAACAATTTATCAAAAATTATGGTACTGAGGAGTTCTAGAAAAAAATGAAAGCAAACATAAAATTTAGAAATGGCGAAACGTTATGGTGTTTTGAAAATCACGCGTGTAAATTACATGAAATATCAAGAGAAAAAACACGTTTTCACCTTAAGACTGCAGGTTTTTGATGATTTTATGAATCAGGGCATCCACAGACGTTTTCCAGCTGAGGACAATGCAACAGTCGACATTTATGTCATCGTTCGATGTGCCGTCGTTTATTATATTCAAGAGAGATTCTAGCGCAAAGTAATGGCCATAAAACGAATTTTTTTCCGGGAANAATGCCATTGAGATGAAATTTACAAAAATAGTATCAAATATGTGAAATCAACATTGCGTTTTTATTTCTCAGGTATCTCAAAATTGATGTCAGGTCACATCATTCTGCTGTAGAAACGAGTGTCCAACTATAATTTATTCCCAAAAATATTAAATGAGTAAAAGAACGTAACTAAAACTCTGTGCCGCTGTCCAAATCATCATTACTGGTTCTTTCGCTGCAGCAGTGTCTCTAAAAATGTCGCTGTTAAACCATTTGCGGTAATCACTCGCGGTGCAACACGCATTTGCGGTTGTCACTCGCGGTAACACGCATTTGCGGTTGTCACTCGCTGCAACATGCCAACTGCAGAAGTTGTATCTGTGATGTCACGATAACTTAGAATTGTAGACGGAGGGTGCGATCGCTGCCAAGACGTAATCCACAGATTAAAGTCGCTTATGTTGTATCTAAGCGCGTAGCTCCGTTTGAAACCACTCACCGGGCCTGTGCTTGAATGTTGTTCACCAACTTACGAATCTTCGTATGCATAGCGTTATAGCGAATGATAAATTTCATTATCAAAACGTTCTCCATAGAAAAAAAGCTTTACGTCAGGTGTTTCTGACACCAAATTTTGCTTTTCAAAATAGTGAACCAAAGCTACATTTACAAGAATTGCCTTCTTTTACTATGAAGTATACTGTCAAACGTTAATTTGACCAAAGGAAAGTTCCTAACGCTGGCAAAACTCTCTTTTACAAACCAGGCATGATGAACAGTTTTTTCCTCAGGCCATTGTCGGTGAAGATGTTGACATGTTGGTCTCGCTGGCCGCCGCGCAAAAGCACTGACGTATATGACGATTCTGAGTTTTTCCCCAATGATCTAGTGGTGCCGTCGGATCGAGGAGACGCGAAGTGCTCCCGATAACCTCGTTTCAAGTTGGCCAGAATGTCAGTCAGTTCCGTTGTTCCGGCCTGGTCGGCCAAGGCTTTCACAAACGCTTGCGCAAACCAAGGGACTTCCCCTTCCACCGGCGTGCTACTCACTCCGCCGAAAGTGGGGCCACCGTCCAGAGGCAGGTCGTCCTCGTACATGATCCTGGTGACCAGAAAATCGTCGCCAACGTTCAGGGGTTCTGGCTCAAAATAAACCGGCATGTCGGACTTTGTCGACAAGCGAGTCGATTTTCGGAGAGCCGACTCCTTAATCTCGTCAACCATGGACAGAATCGGGTTGCGAGTGGTCACTCGCAACAGCAACAAAAATATCTTTGGTTTTCCATTCAAAGCCGGGCATCTGCTGGATGAAAAATGATTGAGGAACTCCGAAACTGGGACGACACGGTCGTCTGCGTCAAGAATTTGCCCGCGCTCATTCGAATTCGCTACAGCGACTAGCAAGAGCGAATTGTGGCTGCCAGAGTAACCATGATACTGGTCCGACAATCCCGAAACGTTTTTTCGCATTGTGTTCGCCGAGACGTTACTCCTTTTAATGACGTAAAATCCTAATTGGATCAGAAGGGATTCCAGAGTACGGCCGAAATCGTTTTTTCGATTCGCTTCCGGCACACCGCGCTTTCCAGGATTTGATGGCTTTGAAACCCTTGGCGAGTTTTGCCACGAGTTGTAAATTAACAATGCCACTCCTTTCGGCTGCGTCATGTCATACGTCTCATCTTGCTGTATGGTACTGGAATCGATCTGCAAGATCATGAGTTAAATCTTCACACCGAGCAATTTACTTTACACTTTAAGCATGCGCGAGCCAAAATCTTGGCGCAACAATTTTTCAAGGATTTTACCCAACACTTTCAACCATAATTCGCCAGCAGATTGAGCTACAGAGCTGTGGAAAGACTCAAAAAATCTGGTTAGGCCAGTACCTTCGATTAAAAAATAATTTGGAGGTTTTGGATTTGAAGTTGTTTGTGGGGTGACATATTAAGTGTGAGGACAGGCTTAGCCTTATTTGGGCATGGTTGCCTGACCCAGGGCTCCCACCTTCTAGGGGCAATTCTGTTTGTTTTTTTATAATGAACCTAGGCTGAAATCCGCATCTTTTGAGACCTTGATTGGCCTTCTAGCGTTTGTGGTTGGGAAATTATGGCCTTAAAAGAACAAACAAAGAAATACAATCCCATAGGGAAATGAATTATTGAGCCAAAGATTTTTTGTTATAACTTGCCAACCGCAAGCGCTAGAAAGTCAATCAAGGGCTCAAAAAATGCGGAGTTAAGCCTAGTTTCATTTCAAAAAACAAACAAAGAATTACCCCTAGGGAGTGGGAGCCCTGGGTCAGTTAACCTTGGGCAAACAAGCCTAAACCTATCCTCCCACCTAATATGTTGCCCCCCAAACAACCTCCAATCCAAAACCTCCAAAATTTCCTTTTAATCGAAGATACTGGTCCAACCGGATTTTAGAGGCTTTCCACAGCTCTCTAGCTCAATCGGCTGGCGAGTTATGGCTAAAAGTGTTGGGGAAAATCTTTGTGCCAAAATTTTGGCAGGCTCGGGAGTCAAAGGAAGTGAATCCTTTCCCATTGCAAGCAACCGTTTCAAATTGCCAACCATATCTCGTACCCCTTCTGGAGTTGATGATAAACCATTTTTGTGTAAATGACAAGATCATTGTGATTTTTCGAACTTTACTCACATAACTGCATTCTAAATAATGCATTGCCAAACACTACAATGGCTACAATATACTAGTGGCTAGAGTTTTTTGAATAAACTAACCTAAATGATCCAGCTTTGTAGTCCCCCCCTGGGAACCGTTATAGCACCTCTGGTAAAAGGACTGCTGACTTGAAACAAAAGTCCTCACTCGCCGAACTTACGACAGTTTTTTAGGCTCAAAGTACGGTCACAGTATCAGCATGAGTGCAGCAACCCAATGCTATAGCTCAAAACACCTTAACTTGAACGAGCAACCACATCACTGCAGAGAAGAAAACATGTTTACCAGTGGTACACGTATTTTGTTAAAGAAGGTAGTGACAAGGAACAAATGGTTCGGCATGTCTGAAAAAATGGTTTTCTGATAAATACTGGCGACCCTGCAATTAAAAAAAAAATCACCAGCATGTTATCAAAACGATCGCAGGGAATAAAAACGAGATTCTGCGCACATATTTGCAGTTACTATACTTCGGCAATGGCGAATTACCGATAAAATCAGCACAAACGCATTCCATTTTGAAGTACAGCAATAATGTTGCTGTAGAAGCTCCTGAGAACGATTGATCAACATGGTTTACCTTGTTGGGTTTTACCACAAACAAATGATCGGTGCTGTTTGCCCAGACAGTCTTCATCATGATGGACGCAAGTCGTTTGACGTATTCATACTTGTGATTCAGTTCCTCGTAGTCGCTGTTGAGTCGTATGAGCTGCGTAAAGGGCAAAAAGTCATTGCGACAAAATCAACAACTGGGTTGAAAAAAAGAGTGTCGCCAGCTCACAAGTTTTTCCACTCAAAAATGTGCATCACCTTTGACGTCAGTTTCCCGTGAACACTGTGCCTCGCCCAATTCTATTTCTTTATTGATCGCATGCCATGCGACGGATTTGTTTCACCGACAATTGGCGGCAGTCCGAAGCCTGAATAATGCTATTTGTCAGGGCGTTTGCGGTGAACGCTCTTGCCCAAGAAGCGCTACGGCAAGTCACTCAGTGGCCGTGGATCGAACACTCACCCTTAACCTTCCATGGACGGTTAAGGTTCCAAAAAATGCAACCTTCAAATAGATGCATTTTCCGTCAAAATTTTTCTACGCTTTTTGGTTTTGCATTCTTTCCTACTTTAAACTTTTTGCCACTAGCACCTACGTCTTTCGATGTATTCTGCATTCAGATGCGTGTGCTATTACGCAAAGCTTTCCAAACTGCCCAGTGAGAATGTATCCAGTCATGAGGCCATCGGGAGACCATGCAGTGTAAACAATAGGGGGAGCATTGCTCAATTAAGGCGTGTTTATTGTATTGGTTACCAAGAGATGATCTTCTAACTTTCCTGGCGAAACATCCCCATCTGCCGGGGCCTATGTTTGTATATCAGACAAAGAGTGCGTGTGGATGCGATATCATGAAATGCGTTTTCCATTTTGCACCACTTGCAAGTACCGGTAGTTGGCTAAGCATGTGCCACCAAAGCTGGTAAGCTGGGCTCGATTCCCNATTAGGCCATGCCAAACACTTGAAAAAGCGGAACTTGCCACTTGTCCATGCCTTGTGCGTGGCGTTAATGAATCGGTTCTGGATCTACGCCTACAAGCATTTGGTTTTGTAAACATAGAATCAGGTATGTTATGAGGCAATTTGAAGCCACTATTATTTTTACTTGGTGCTCCAAAAGCTACATAAATGATCTCACACGTTTGCCGCACAAAACGCCAGATTACTGCCTGGTTGAACTACATTCAAGCAATAGTAGAAGATTACCATCTTCTCAAACTGACCAGTCATCACTTCTTGTTGCGGAACAGCAACGAATGAATGCTATATTGCTATAATGGTCAGGTGGCACGCTCTATTCAAGTTGGCCGTTTAGTCTACGCTTGGCGCCTAGATTTCGGAAATATCTTGTAACGTCTCAAAAACATCCCCAACAATCAGAAATTCTTCAAAAAAGAGAAAAGATTGCAGTTTCAGACCATTGCAAGAATGCAACCTTATTTCCAAATGCAAAATTGAGATCATTCTATTTACAGTTGAAAACATTTATGCATCTAACAACTCTTCCGGAAAAAGTGCTACAAGCCCTGTCTTGGCGTTCCTTCAAATCCTAGCATCAGTACCGGTACTCGCGCTTATTCTTACTTAACCATGTGAAATATATCCGATGCGAAAGGGATTTGGAAAAAGCATACCGATTCAACCGCGTTTTCATAAGACACTTTTAAATCTTCTCGTTGCTGCTCAAGAACAAGCAGATTCCTCTCGAGGGCTTGTGTTTGCTGTTTGAGGGAGTCAATGATCGCCACTTCGTTTTCGTAACCACCTCGAAGCCAGATCACTTCTTCTTCGTCGAGCCTGGCTTTTCTTGCCTATACGCGCGAATGCAAAGCAATTTTAGAACTACGTCTGCGTTTCATGATCTATGCAAAAAACAACATTGCTTTTTTAAACTTTCTTCGCCGTCGTAAGGTGCCTTCTAATTTTTCTCAAATTTTATGTTTTTTGAGACTATTTTCCTCTTTGTTCGGTGTTTACACCGCATCTCATACGCACTCTTTGGTGTAATGCGTTTACATTCCATTCGATCTTAGTTGACAATGAGACAACTATTATTCGAAACGTCCAATAGGATTTCGTTTAAATCATTGGTTGTTGCTTTATCATTTCTTACTTTTGTCCAATATTATACTGTCTTTCTGTATTGCACGAAGACAAAGGTTTTGTCAGGTAGGTGTGATTGATTAACAGGATTGTTCATGGGACATATTTGTCTGTCCCGTCCCATGATATCACATAGCAACTTATGCCTGTCCCATCCCACGGGATTCCCATTATAATATTAATATGGAATGCAATTCAATTAAAATCATTAAATTTATAAATGGAACCCTTTGACAGGGTAAGACTTTAAACTTTGAAAAAAAGTTAATTTTTGATTCAGTCTAGTGTCCCACCACAAAATAAATAATAGATGCATGTATATAAAGAAAAAAGGAGAGTAAAAATAAAGGGAGAGTAAAAGGTAAAAAGTAAAAAAACTAAGGTTATCTCTGACGTAATGAAGTTGCTGTGACATGGCTACTGTTTCATGGGAAACACAAATGTGTGCTGTCCCATCCCATGGGATGTTTCCCATAGGAATGACATTCCTATGGACAAGCCTGTTGATTAATGCATGTTTAAACATTAATAATTTGATGGCGATCAACGATCTTATGTAGAAAAACAACTGGAAGTAATCAATTTGTTGCTTTTCTGTTTGTCAAAATACAATAGCTGCGCCTTGTCCAAAGCCTATTTTTGAATTTTCCTGAAAAAGTGGCGCTATCCGAACGAAAAGTTACACTTGTAGGAAACAAGAAAAACTGACTTCCAGTCTGTCTAGCTCTGCTTTGATCTTCTCCAGCTCCTCCGCTTTCATTGTGCGTCTTAGAATGCTCGATTCCATTTTCTTTTTCTGCTTCTGTCCAACCACTCTGTATTTCGCCATGTTTTGTTGGACGCTGTTAAGTGGTATGCGCGTTCACATGTTGGAAGATTTCCAAATTTAGCAGATGCAGCCAGTAAAATTAAGCGCCAGTAAAATTAAGCGCTGTCTTCGAATAACAATCACAATTTTTGATAACAAAGGATCTTGAAACTCCGAATGTTGCAGCTGGTGATAAATATACCCTAAAATTCAAGAATAAATAGTTCTCAGAGGCATTTCGAGCAGAACTCTAGCAGTGGATTACAAGAACTGGCTCAAACGATGAAGAACCGCTCAAATTGTACCGTTGAATAAAGCGGTCGTTCCATTTGCACAGCAAATTTAACGATATCAAGGAGTACCGCGGGAAGGCTTTGCTTTGGACACATTTGTGTAGGATAGGCCTGGCATTGAATCTACTGCAAGCATAGTCGTGTTGCAATCACTACACCTGAAAATGAGAGGCTATGTATCGTGCTATCAATTTTCTTTATGGAACAGGCTGGACGATGTTTTTGGTCCCTTTCCAACCACAGTACTTCTTGGAAATAGACTTACGTTGCAATTGCCTCGTCAGTAGACTTTAGATTGGCTCTGCAATGTTCGTAAGCTTGACGCACGTTGTCTACTTGCTCAGTGCATTCTGCGTACACTTGGCTGAAATTGCTGGTGGAAATCGCCTGCATTCTTGCTGATATTTCGTCTTCCAACAACTCAAGGCTGCGCCTGTTTCGTCTGTAAGAAGACAAAGTGAACAGCTCATTGATAATTGACAATCTTCTTCTGGAAGGAAAAGACAGATTTTATTTCATCCCTACAGAAGGCGGCATTTATTCAAATACGCCAATCGTTAGCAAACTCTTAAAAAAAGTATTCTAATCAACATTAATCGTGGCCATAACGCGGTCAAAATGTTATAAGCAGAAAAATATAACGGGTGAAAAAGCGCAGAAGCACAGTACTGCCAAAGCTATGCTGCAAGAAACAAGGATTTTCAGGTCTAAGCTACCGGGAAAACTTGACCACCACGCGTTCAATACAGGATGCGGTTGCTGGTTGGTAAAACCATGTTGATAACATATTTTTTAGCTCTCAGAAATGGTTACGTTGCTTAGCACAGAATATAACTTTTGATGACAGGCAAGAACGTTTCTTGAAAATATTGCCTTTTCAAACCAGTCACTGGTCCTTTTTCGATAAACTTATTTGTTGTTGAATGAGTTTGTCTGATGCAAATCAGTGTATATTTTTGGTAAAGATCAGTTAAAAATTGTTGTTTATCGATTTCACAGTTTTTAATGATGGTTAATTTGATTATAAAACGTTGTCATTCACAAAACAGCAATAGGTGATTCTATTGTATTGAGCAGGATTTTTGTGTGGGAAGTACGTTTTTACTTTCGTCGACCATGTCACGAAAATGAAGGAAGCATATGCGACATAAAAGCATCGATGAACATTCAAACATTACCACGTACTTTTTTACTTTTCGAAAGCAGTTTCAAGCTGTTTTGTCCCTCACCTCATGTTGAGGTCGATTGTTCTCAGAGTTTGTCTTTTGTCATTCAAGTCTTGCTCCGATTCGCCTGATCTCCTCCTGTTCTCAATCGCTTCAAACTGCTGCTCAAAACTGCAGGGTGGTTGTGCGTTAGAAAAGATCAGCAGTGTAGGTCAGGGGTGGGAAAACTACGGCCCGCGAGGGCATTTTATGTGGCCCGCAGGGCAGCCACACGTACATATGTAGTTTNAGTCTATGTTAAAGGAATTTNATCGATTTGAGTACACTTCTCGAGATTTTATTCTGTCCACGTGTACTACAGTGTCCTTGTGAAATAAAACAATGCAAGGCTACAATCATATTATCATTGATTTATATTTTGAAATTGCAACTGAAGTAAACAAATATAATATATGCGGCCCCCGGCAGCAATAAAGTTTTTCCATGTAGCCCTCCGTAGAAAATGTTTGCCCATCCCTGGTGTAGGTGTACTTACGGGCAGGATTTTTATAAGATTTGACTTTGCTGACCGCAAAGACATTTTGAGAGACCGCAACTATTTTATCTGAATACCAAGATGATCGTAAAGCAAGGTTACTGTATTTTGATTGTAGTGGTAAAAGCGAATTTCTTTGCATTATTTTAAAACACCGCTGGAAAATTTGAGAGACAGTTTCGGTCTCGCAAAACAACTAGATAAGCACTGGTTACGGGCATTGATGCTTGTTTTTGAAAATCTGTTACCAATTAAAAACGTCTGCCATACAATAATCCACGGAAGCATGTAGAAGGTATGGTTTTCCCCCCCTTACAAATTTCCTTGTTCCCAAAATCAGGCAGACCTGCAGCAAGGAAGCACATAGTGGTAGAAACATTGGGCAGTTATTTCCTCCAAGATCCGGGAAAAAGTCAGGATTGCAGTTGAAGCCAGCTGATTGCAACGCAAAATTGACCCAGTTCGGAATTTGTGTTTTTTTTACACGTTTTACCCCATCTTGAACTGGGTTCCAGTCTTTCCGGATGTTTACTGGTGAGGAAGGGTTTGAAAACGCTACAAAGCATTTTTTGAGGATGATAAAGACATGTTCGGGAAGAAACATGAAGTTATTTAGAACTGCAAGAATATGTTACAGGATCGGAAAGAACGAGGAAAGTTAAAGATTGAAGAATCCAAAGATGGGAAAAAGGTGTACAAGAAAGATGATCATCAAGAAAGGAGAAATGTAAATACAATCAAATGTATATCGATAGATACGCATCAACTGCATGTTTCAAGAAGGATAACGACATCTAAAAATGCATCACAACTTTAAGTGCAGTGTACTAAATCACAGCATCAACGAATATGCCACTATTACGATCCACACCTGGCGTGTATCCTCCACTGAAAGGCAAGCATGACCATATTATTCAAAGTCTCGTGAACTCGGGGTAGGACAGAAATGACCGGAAACCTTAACTCGACTTCGATGTGGTTTGCGCTTTCCAGCCGTATCTCTGTACTGTCGCTGAGAAGTCTTTCACACTTTTTCTGCAAGTTTTCTGGCAGTTAGTATTGTTGCAGTACGAAGCGCCGAGTGGAGGCGGATTACTGCTGCCATACGAAACAAAAGGCTTTTTCTGAGTCACAAGGTGTTGACTTTTCGATTGTTGCGATCGTAAATCCCGCGCGGTATGTGTGCAAAGCTTCGCACTGTGGCAGCAAGAAACAATAGAGATCATGCTCGCAATCTCTTACTATTGCTTGCTCGCGCTACATATATTATGGTGTTATTCTTTACGCACATCCCGTTCGTGGTGAATCACACAATCAACGCAACACCATCGGATAGGTTGCAACACAATGTATTGAAAACATCTAGAAAAATTGCTGCTTCGAGCTCTACAGCCAGCTTAAGCTTTTAGTACATTATCAAGTTTCAAACGTTTTTATTAGAAAACCAGTGTGATTTTTTTGGTGGTTTTAAGACTCCCAAGCCTGAAATCGTTTAGCAATATCTGATGTTGGTTGAGTGATGCATATCACAAGCTGCTTATTCGACATGGAAAGTGCGCTACAAAAGTCAACTCTACCCAAAGCACGAACAACAACCATTTTTGTTTAAGTTCTACAAAAATGTTTCAACACACTGCGTCGCGTTCATTTGGAGGTCATAGAATTCTAAAAAATGCAGAATTCTGGAGTATTGCAATTGCCGTATAAAGAAAAAAGAACGCAACAATGACCGACACATCAAATACAAATGGCAAACACTTACTTTCAGGAGAATCATTTGGTTCTTAATATATTCCAGTTCCTGGTTGGCGCCATGATTTGTTGAAAAACGTTGTTGTAGCGGAGTAAAAATATATTCCACAAACCGCGCGAGTAAAGTACCGTAGAAATCGATACGATGTAAGAACATCTTCACGCCGCGTGTTGCTGCGTTGTCAACTCGAAGCTCGGATGAATTTGTTTCCAAGTTGCGCTGTTACAGAACTGCTGATGTTACCTTTGCATAACTCAAGCTCTGTTACGTGAATTAAGTGCGCCACTGCGCTTGCGGGCATAATCATTTGAGGCGTTTGGTGCGTGCATTTCACTGAGTAATGATGCCTTTATCTGAGTCTTGGTTCGTGTGTGTCAAGTCATTCAATATAAGTTCAAGCCACATGAAACATGGTGTCAGAAGTGGGATTCGAACCCACGCCTCTATTGATTGCATGACTCAAGATGTTTGTCGATTTGTAACAACCCGAGAAACAGCTTATTTCTCGTTGCTGTCACATTTACATTGCTAGCAGGTAGCTAAAATATGAGTTCGTAATTTACAATTAAAGCATCGTATTTCGCTGGTCGTTTACTCCTCGAAATCGTGCAATACCAAATAATCCAGCTGCATTCATAAAAATGTACTAACTTCACTCAATACCCTGCATTCACGGAGCGTAAATATAGGTTTGAAAAATTCACGATGGTGTAGGTGGCCAATTGAATATAAATCAATTTGTTACCAATTTTGCAGGTAGCTACAACGTATATATTTAAAAATATATATTAGTTTTGCTATTTTTAAAACCTTCAAACTGTTAAAAACGCCTACCGAGCCGAAAAATAAACAGTTTGACAATATTAACTACTGCATATTCACTCCTAATAATAATTCTACTGAAACGGAGAAAGCATACCCTTTTTCAGAGTCGCTTTAGTACAAATGATGATAAAAGCATTGTAAAAAGTAATTGTGGTTGCAGACTTCTGAAATCAAAAACGGGCCAAAAACAACGTTTACTATGTCATGCTCACCTTGGTTTCCCATGCATACCACTGTCGGACGCAACGAATTGAATTGCAGTTCTTGTATTCCAAAAAATATTGCCTCCTTCGCTGAGCTATGGCGTTGAGGGAACGACCCACTTCTTCGAGGGCATGCCTTCCCGATTTTGTCTTCTCCCGTTGCAGTGTTTGCCGGTAAATGAATTCCTGTGCTTGAAGACGAATGTCAATTGTGCCCATTTCTACGAGGACCTTTTGCTTGTCATCCTGTGGCGAAAACTAAGGCAGCTTAGCCCCAGACAAAAACTGTTTTCGTCTAACACGTCACTCGTCAAACTTGGACAACGACGTAAGCCTCGCGACGCTTACCTCAGCTGTGAACGGTGCGACCTGAGCACCGCTCTTCTGACTGAACGTCGCACTTTCCGCCATCTTAAGCAGCACTGTTGTTGCCAAGGAAAAAACTCTCAACAGTGTACAACATGTAGTGCACGCAGCAGTTAGTTTTTTAAACAATTGGTTTTGACGCCAAAAATCTTTCTAAGAACACACAAGTCTCGCGTTTCCATTGATAAGTATATCTGCGGAGGTTGGTTCGCATTTGAATAACAGAAGAAAATCTTGATCACCATAAGAAAAGCAAGGCTGGTAACTGAAAGGTGGTCCAAATTGCACGTCATGCAGCATGTTTGATTAAATTGCAACACGCTTTTATGTGCGTTGCAACACGTTCATCATGCTGTGATTTGTATGATACTAATCAGCGAATAGGAACGACAAAAGGGCTTCAAAAGTGCATGCAGTGTGTTACGCTCAGAAAGGAAACGGCTTTTGCTTTGGTCAATGTTGTCACCAAAGCATGGCGTTGATTGGCGTCGCTTGACTCTTTTGAGAGGTAGTGCGTAAGTTCAGCCGAGTGCTATTGTGCTAGGTGGTAATTCCTCGAAGGACCACTCGCTACGCTTTGATTAACACGCGGGTGGAATGAGCAAACTGTGCCGGCAGAAAGACACTGCTGAAACACTTTATTCTCGACTTGAAGGTCTACTCACAACTTGTGGATCCAGCAAACGTTTGTACAAATCCGGATGACCGCAAAAACTTTTAAAATTATTTAGGTTGGTGGATGTCAGGCTGATTTGGTAGTTTAGCGCGTTGTTCCAGTAAAATAACAAATTAAAGTTGTTAAAAATTTCAAGACAAAAACTGAGACGATGTCCGTTTGTCCGCAGAAACAGTGCGATATAAATTTCACTCTTTGCGTACAAAACAGTGGTACAACTTAGTATTTCGCTAAGGGGGATGAATCAACTTTTTGGAGAAAAATGTGATAACACAGTCGTGTCTTTCTACCCAACAAGCTTCCCTCAGAAGCATAGGTAAACCTTTTTGACGAGATGCCAGTGTCTCTATTTGGGCGAACTTTCGCAAAATAGCTGTGCGCTGCGTGGACCACGATATAAAAACACAAATGCTTGCAACAAATATCCATTTGCATTTCGAATTTAGGGGTTGGCGATGCGTCAGAAATAACATGCTGCAGAATTGCGTATATATTGTAGAGGGGTGTAGCATTCTTGCCTGCTCTGCAGGCACCGTTCATCCATACCCTTCGGCCGTAAAAATTTAATTCAAGTCCAAGTTGGCACAAATCCGTTAAATAAGCAATCCGCAAATGCTACCCCAGTAGTGGAAGTAGCACGAAAAATAGAAATTTCTCACGAATCTCGTTGTTTTCGGTAAAACGAATAAATGCCTAGGGAATGCACCGGAAGAAATGCCTAGGAATATACATAGGAATGCATGCCTAGGAATACACCGGAACATTGTCGCTACCTGTTGCACCAGAAGCTCGCTGCTGCTCTTCTACGGGTGACAAGTACAATTCTGATAGCGATCAATAAAACGTTTGGAGGCTGCTCACCCTGATCTGTTCCATCCTAGGAAGAAAACCTCTCTAATTTCACTACAAATTAGCAGAATAAGGAATTAGTTACGCTAGAATCTAGCGGTCACTCACACTTCGCACTGCATATCCTTAACGTGAGCACATTGTTAGACTCAAGCCAGTGTTTCTCAACTTTTTTCGTAACGTGGCACAGATAACGTTTGATACAAGAAATTACGTGGCCCAATATTTTGATAGCATAGGTACGCTTTTACACGAATAAACAAACGCACATTATTAATGTAGCGATTTATTTGTATATGGTCCACTCGAAAACTGCACTATGGCCTACAGGTTGAGAAAGACTTTTATGAGCTTTGTTACGTTGAACTACGGAACAATCCGCACGAGATCTGGTTTGTTTCCATGCCTGCAAAGCACTGTACACCGATATGTTGTTGTGGATGCTGGTACGACTACGCAAGAAAGCTGCTCGGTTATTTGCAAACTTCGAAAATTCGCAACTGCCTAACCTGATTGCAAACATGTCGTTACGTCTGTTGGTAGTGGTACTACCGCTCAAACTTTCTCCAATGCACCCAATTCCGAACTAGCAAGTTGGTGAAATACTCCCCGAGTAGATCAAATAAACACCCGCATTTCTGATTGTGTAAGCTGCGAAGGAGCTTTGGCCTCTAGACTCCCTCTGGCTGCGCTTTTGGCATAAAGTGGGACATTTTGTGACATCACAGGCTGAAAAACGTAAGTTATATGACATCACAGGTTGACGTAGATTGTCGTGGCGAAACTAACCGAAAAGTCTGCTGCTTGAATCGTTTACAAGGTTGGCATCTCATTCACGTTTCGATCTTGTAACCACAACAGAAACCTGACACCGTGTGTCCGTCGACAAGGTATGGCAAGTAGTTAGTAACCGAGAAGTTTTAACCGCTACAGAAATAAGGAACGAATGATGCTATGAGTGTAATCGTTTGGATACTTTGTTGCGTGCTAGACGACTGCCGTAGTTTTCAGCATTGAGGACATTGGAATTTACGCAAAAAAATGAGAAGAGCACCAAACGTGACCACTGTCGTTTTACGCAAATTTGTAAGTATTCCCAATCCAACACAAGTTTTCAAAAGGTGGTGTTTTCCGCAATATTTCTGTTTTGTCTAATACCTCTCTTTTATTGATCATTATGCATATTCATCTTCCGTTACTTCTACATCCCTTCTCAGCCATAAGGGCCAACACGTGAGTAGCGAGAGCAGCGTACACCTTGCCGCAAATTTTGTTTACTCCATTTGCATTTTGTTCTGAAATGTAAATGTCGTTTAGTAAACACTATCAGAATAAATCCCGTCCATGATATTTGGTCCACAGGCGACAAAGTGGACTTACCTGGTTACGCTTTTGCATCCTTCAAATTGCCATGGTGACACGTATAACACTGCTGTACTAATCATTTCGCTGGTAATCCTGCAGCGAAAGTGGATTGCAAGCAAAAGATGGAAAGGCTTTTACTCAGCTTATCCCTTATGTTATAGGCTCTTTCTTGTGTCCTTTAATAAGTCGCAAGATCTACAAAACCTTTTTGAAAGAGACTCTGAAAGTTTTCAACTCACTGATGATCAGTGGAGGATCCAGCCAGTCAGTTTAGGGGAGGGGGCGATTTCAGTAGTACTTGGCAGTCAAGTCTCATTACGGGTTCACAGCTGTAAGAGACATGAAGTATATACTTCACAACACTGCTGTGACAAAACAGTGGAAAGCAAAATAGCCTTTTATCGCTAATGCTGTTTTCCAAATTGTACAAAATCATGAAAAAAGTTACTTTTGTAGGTTTTATGGGGGCGATCGCCCCAATCGCCTCCCCTGGATCCACCCTTGCTGATGATACTTTTCGCTTTTAACGAACCGCTTGACTTATACAGAAGAATTCAGAAAAGTTTTGTGCGGCAAAATCCCAAATAAAAACAGTCAAACAAGCGCTGTTCCCATTGGAGATGGTGACAACAGTTCCTTTGTACTTGTTTTCTGAATGTCTAACAACAAGCGCGGTGTCGCCATCTTCCAGGGCAATTGAAGCCAGAAGACAGCATGCATGACACGCAAGTATCTAACTTGTTAGCAAGTTTAATGTAAAAGCGGAAAATGTATTTTACAACCATTACAAAAATGGGGAAAAACGAGTTTTTAAGTTTTATTTGATGCTGAAACCTCTGTTTTTTGTGATAGAAAGAAGAGACACCACACCTTTAATGCTCTCATCGAAGGATCTCCGTATTCAAATCCATTAAACTCAAACAGCAGGTTCTTGCAATCTTTGGAATACTTACAAGTTATTTAGAATTTCATTCCATTTTATTGATTGCAAAATGACATATTAGTGTTAATTCTCAGGCACGAATTTAAAAATCTTATTCTGAAGCCATGCTTTTCCTGAATAACGCTTTATTACGGCAAAGCACCTTGCTCAAATGCCACGCTGCTCTTTTGAGCAATGGTCAACCTTGCGCTTCACGACTTTTTGCTGCTTGTCTCCATGCCAGCTATACGTCCAGCCCGCGGTCCGCATGCAGTCCAGTCAAAGGTTTTGAGCGGCCAAGCTTAGGTTTTCCTTCTAGAATAAGTAACTTACAGGCTGAGAGCCTGTCCTTATTTTTGTAATCTTAAGAGTGACATTTTGATGCGGGCTGTCCTCAATGCCAATTTATTACGTTTGTACTGCGTGCTGGGACTGGGAGATTTTCGTGTGTCCACTGCAGTGGCGTGCAGAAGGGGGGGCAAACGGGTCACCGGCCCCGGGCATCCAAGTCCAAGGGGAGCATCCAAAGAGTGAAATTACAAAAATTGAAATGCTGTAACTGGATTATTTTTCCTATTGTAAGTCTACTAATACATGTTGTATGGATTTAACTTTCAATACTAATTTTTGCGTATTCAAATGCCAGTAATTCGCAGCTTCTTCACCAGCAGGGACCTATACTTTAGGTGGGGGGGAAGCCCAATCACACTAATAGTGACGTGACTTGTTCCAGATCGTGCAATCAAGGAAAAATCACAAAAAAGGGTTGATAAATAATCAGGGTTGAAAAAACACGGGTTTAAAAAAAAAATTTCACATGTTTTGTTTTTTTTATCCGTTTTTTTTTGCTTTTTTGAAAAGAAACAGGTTTTCGTTCTTGTTTTGGAAAAAGCACAAAAACACTATTCTGAATTGTTTTTATTGCATCATGCAAAAATCACCATTTTCAGAATTACACAATAATAACTTTTTATACCTGTTATGGCATTCAAATCTCAGGGTAAAGAAATGTACGCCATCTTTGTTTTCGCAAAGTGTTGTTGGTCAATGCACTCCAAAGTGGTAAGGTTTGGCAAGCATGCACACAGCAGACAGAGAAAAGCCACTCCCACACAAACTCTGCCCTTTCACGTCAAGTTTATGTAGGCTACATGCCCTGCTAGTTCAGGATCTATATAGTGAATTTTTCGACATAAGGTTTGGTAGGGTCCAACATCACAAAGAGTGTGGATGCAGAGAAAGCAGAAAAATTGGTTAAAATATACCGATTTTACAGAGCTGAAGAAGATAACCAGCAGAATTACTCAAACGGATCGAATTATTCTTCTCTTTCTTTCAAGTCCTCCAAATTTCATTGCTGTTCGTTTTGTTTCATTAAAAATGTACATTTAACTGTACAAGTGTGACACTTATTTTACTTTTAACTTCATAGTACTGTACGTTCTACAAAGGAAAAGAAAAGAGTGGGAATATTGGTGGGTTTTGCTGGTTTGTATTAAGTTGGCTTTTTTAAAAACACCTGGGTGGTTTTTTGGTTGTGTCCAATTACATCAACCCTGAAGATAATTATAGAACTTTATTTGATTTCTGAGTCAAACTTCAAAACTGTCCTATTTTAACGTGCTTGATTTAGCTGATTTTATGATGTATCAGTAATTTCCCGCTGCGCTTTTTGTGCTAAGACCGTCGCACACCTGTGCTTGCAATATGTGCTTCGTTTCGAGCTTCGTCATCAATTGGCAGCTCAGGCGGACAGATCATAACGACACACGCAAGCCCGTTTCTGTTCTGTCCCTCCAGTAGCTGTACATATAACAGCCACATAAAAAAACGAAACTTTTCTTGCGTACTTTATGTGCATTCTCAATTATTGTGTAGACATAGTTTACAAATTTTAAACTCTCAACCCTGGGTGCCGCCATCTCCGCCGCATATATTCTAATCGACTGCTATTTGATGAGACAATCGCGCAGCCTTGCATTTTTGCGGTTGTGAACTGCGCTGACATAGCACTGAATGTGTTCTACTCCCCTGTTTTAACGCGTTGCCGATATTTTTGCAGTTATGAACTGCTTTGCCTCAGGAGACCGCTGATATAATTTACGTTCATTACAGTGATACATTGTAGCCTACAACGAGTAAAGAGAGTGCGTGTAGAATAATATGCACAGGGACGCCGGAGAATGGAGGCATTGCGGGTGCATTGCCCCCTCTGATCTTTCAAAAGGGGTGAAACGGGGGCGGAGGTGCCTTTTTATAACAGCATCAACGGTAATTTCGTGGTTTATCAAGATCGACTTGAAATAAATTTACCGCAGCTATTCGGGCACCCATATAATTCAGAATGATTTTCTATAATTTCTGTTATTGCTTTTGAGGTCAGCATTGTTGATAAACAGAAACAAACATAATTGATAACGATTTTTTTTATAAGTTTCCATTGCCCTCAACATTTTTATTGCCCCCCCTGCCCTACCGCTGCTCCGGCGTCCCTGAATATGCATGTTGTGTCAACAAACTTCGCCAAAACGTCGGTTTGCAAATGTGAATATGACGTCATATTGTGACGTCACAAACATCGTATATCCAATGACCACCTTGGTCTACGCTACTGCCCGATGCTAGAATTTGGTAGGGGGGCATCCAATCAAACAGTCGCCCCGGGCACCACTAGATCTCTGCACGCCACTGGTCCACAGACACTTTTATCCAAAACTTTTCACTGTTTTTCTGAATTCTGCTCTTGTTCCATTGCTACTAAAATTATTTATGAAATCACACTTAAAGAAGTTATTAAACGTGCTAAACAGTCGTTACTATTGGATTTAGATTTCAAACGCTTTCAGTACATTAGCTTAAACTAAATTTAGTTTGCTAAGATCAAAGCAAATTATTCAATGTGCCGCCCTTGTTAAAGTAGTGACCAAATTTTTGGCTCAGTAAACAATTTCGGTTGGACATATCGGCTGTTCTCTAGACAGTGCAACGTGCAGAGTCGCTGCAAGTCCACAGTTTGCAACGAAAGCGTTCCACGTGGTTTTCAAACTAGTGCAGCATTCAAAGCGTATTTCATTACATTGGCATTCACAACACTGAACTTTTCTCATGAATAATAAGAGATTCTCAAACGAATTGCACCAGGACAGCAAGTAACCATCTATTTTGCATCAAGACACTGGGCAAATCTGCAACCATCCATTTTGCATCAAGACACTGGGTAAAATGTGCTTTCTTCTGGATCATGTTCAGCGTGTGTTAAAAATTTCACAGAAGCATGCTAAGTTGCAAGGATACATAGTGGGTGCACTCTTCTGCACTGGCTTCTGAAATCGTTTGACATCACTAACTGTTCAACGTACTGCTTTGCATGAGCTGTTTTTGAAATTGTGAACGAACTATGATTTCTGAAGATTTTTTGGGTCAAATTTGAAAGATTTTTCTCCTGCGAAAGTCTATTTGAACTGTGTTTTGGCAAGGTGGACATATTTTCTGTTTTTCATTATCATAAATGTGTTAAATAAATATGATATTTTTTGAAAGTAAAACCGTCAAAAGAGATAAATTGTTACAATACACTGCTAGTAGTCGGAGTGTGTTCTCTAAGTAAGAAAGACAATGAAGCAGAAACGCGTTTTTCATCAAGTAAGCTCATGCCGTGGGTAGCACATGCGATATTCACCGCATGCTAGGGAGGTTATTAAATGCCCGACTGGAATATGACGTGCAGCTAAGGCTTTAAAAACGTGCCTTCCATCAGAAGCTAAATCAGAGTTGCTGCCTTCATCACTTTGCTAAATGTCATTTCAGTGAGTCGCACGAAAGCCAATGACAGAAAACAAAGTTTTTAAATTTTCATGTTTTATTTTTGGAAATCTGCTCTTTGTTGCTGTGATAAGCTATGCTAAAAAGCCTGAGATTTACATTTAAAAATATGGTTCGTGACAGGATATATCTCATCTAATTTGTGCCACGCATGTGGTGATTATCTGGTGCAAAGAAATTGTGATACGTTAATGAACTCAATGAACACTGCACTGCAGTCTGCAATACATAAAAAGATAGACATGAACCTGACTTCACTATCTGTGTATAAACTCGTTACAATTTTCCCTATTCATTAAAGTTGAACGATGCAGCTGAAATAACCTCCAATAACGAGGTAAGTTATTTTTACATGAGAGTAACTTTTGCGGAATTTAAACAGCACGATTTTCCAATTTTCTGAAAAAAATTATGACAGAATCAAGTGCGAATAAAATGCACAAAACTTTTATGCAGCACCCTCTCTTAAAGCAATGTCGAACTTCCTAGCATTACTGTTTACACTGATTGCATGCGATGGTTCGTGGCTGTTACAAAACAGCCATCATTATCAGAGAGCAGATTGTCAACCGTTCATGAAAACTATTAGCTGTCACTTGTAGCCTTCTTCGGAGCTCAATTCAACGATGCAAAGGGATGGGACTTTAAAAAGCATTGATGTTTTTCTGGCAAAAACTGTGCACAGACAGAAAAATTTACAGCAAAATGACGCTAAAATCGTATATGAGGACAATTTTTCTTTTGAAATTGTGCTTTTGCTTCCTGTCAGACTCGGTGCGAAAGTTCAAGCTTCTTTCTTGAAAACGAATTAATTGTATTTCTGTATTAGGGTGAAAAAAGTAGGCTCCAGCTAAAAATTACCACTTTACGCACAAAAACTTTGCATGTCTACGGGATGGTAAGTAAAACAGCTGACTGCAAAACGTCTTACAGTTCGAATTTTACCTATAACCTACATTGCCAATGCCTGGTGACTTCAAGCAGTGCCACTAGCAATGTGGACTAGGGATCATGAAGCCGGAATAACTGACTGTCCTGGTAGTTTTGTCAACAAAAGTGCGAACAGAAACTTAACACCGCAGGCATTGTGTCGACATAAAGCGGCGACCCTTCATACCTAATCACCCTCGGATTACCTGTCATACACATTAAGCCATGTGCGAATGGTACGACATGGTTTTAGCTTCAAAATAGGCAAAATCTGATAGGAGCCGTCTTATTGTTTCGACCACGTGAGACATAAACGCAGCATGGCTTCTTCAACTGGTTCGCCTTTGGATTTGGAAGGACATCTCGTTCGATACTGAGCATAAGAAAGAAGTAATAACGCAAATCACTGGCGTGTGGAGCCTACGGAACCAGTGTCTGAATACTGTATTTCGGCTGTGATATTACTGGGCGTGTGGGAAATGGAAATGAAACTGCTAACCAGAGCCGTATCAGCCGCACTCCATACCCCCCAATTGGGGAGGCCCACGCTGTCACAGGGGGCCCAAAATTCCAGTGCCGTCACCACTTAGCATCCCAGAGAAAGCTTCAATCTCCAAATTGAAATATGAAGCACTAGAAATCAGTGAAGTTAGGGGGCCCTTTGAAAGAAAAGTGCATTGCAGTTACTTTGGGCCCCTTTGAAAGCAAGGTATTTACACGTTACAACTGCTGTTGGGGGCCCCTTTGAAAGCAAAGTAGCTACTTATACATTGCTGTTGCTGTTGGACCCCTTTGAAAGCAAAGTAGCTACTTATACATTGCTGTTGCTGTTGGACCCCTTTGAAAGCAAGGTAGGCTACTTTACACATTACAGTTGCCAAGGGGAGCCCGAGGCAAGTGTCTCGCTTGCCTTCCCTTAAACACACCACTCTATATAACCCTGACAATGATCTTATATGAGAATATGAAACCGATTGAACACGTTCTGCTTCATCCGATATGCGCACTTTCTCACC
>JGI24021J15306_10001467_pt1 | contig 23169 bp, 14 predicted proteins | sample Ectturendosymbi1_FD_15306 | JGI IMG/M metagenome (IMG submission 15306) | reverse complement strand
TATAATTTTGGATGCAGAGCTCTATACAACCTGCCCTGGAGAGCGAGTGTTAGTACCCACCAGGTTCAATGTAACATTCCTACCTTTGAGGCTCTGTTACGAAAATACACGTAGGCTGCCCGTTTCTCGAAAGATGCAGAAAATCTAACAACATATGGTTACATGCTTTGATGCAGTCAGATTGTTTGTACTCGCCCTATTCTTTGAACACTATAATCGCATTTTACTCTGTGAATGAGTGATCCAACCTTGCTGTAGGCCTATCCGTTTGATTGATAGTGTGTCATACCACATGACACAATGCTTCCATAATTTACCTAGACTCGACCAGTTTAGGAATTGGCGCCCTACTGCGCAGTAGTTTAATAACAAGTGTTACGTGTTAGCTAACTTTAGTGTTAAGAATGTCTGTAACCATATGGTTCTGTGATCTGTCTTCAATGCAGTTGCAAAAAGTGTCTGGAACCCTGTGATTCCGCCGGCTTCAATGCCTTGTACTACGTGCTGTTTTGTCAGTTTTTATCGACCTGCGTTCCGCAGAGTGTGTGTGTTCATACTATGAACTTCGTGTCTGCTCACAAAAAAATAAATTAAATTAAGATTCGTCTCCAAGATTTTGATAACCGCAGGCAGTGATAGAGTCTCGAGACCCATTTTTGCGAGTCTCGATGGTTTCAAGTCTCGTCTCAGTCTGGAAGGCTACAGATGTCGGTCACAGCCTTGAGACTTTCAATGTCGCAAAGAAATGGCTTAGTAAAACTTCCATAATTCAACGAGTTTCTTGTTTGTCGTATTTGCACTTTGCAGGCCAGAAACAACCAAATACAGGTCGGAAAAATTCCAGAAATTTGAAAAAAATTCAACTTAGAAGTGATGACAACATTTTCTTGGAAAATTTCGGCAAAATCCACAAATTTTCAAGTCTCGGAATATTTGATGAAGTCTCGGTCTCGACCACATCATTTAGGCCTACTGCAGATAACTGAAATATTAACTGGCTGCATCTTAAAATATTAACCTGTCACCATTGCTACATCCGGCTTGTAGCCAAACTAAAATTTATTCGTGCAAAGTAGTAAAAACTTGTTACGACTCTGGATGAGAAACCGTACCCAGGGGTGGATATTGGGAATAAGGGGTCCGAGGTACTGTCGAGATCAAAAAAGCGGCCCCAATATTTTGCACATGCTGTACAGAAACTTTAATCACTGAAAGTACGTTAAAATTATTGTCTGGGGATTTGCTTGTGTGAAAGTCTATTTCACACTGTAAGTGTTTGAAGTCATTTGATTTTAAATTGTTCTTTTGTCTACACAAAGTTGAGGCGTCCCTTTGCATTTTAACTTTAATTTGGAAAACACACGACTTGCTTCAAAGTTCATTAAAATGTGTCTCTGTGGAGTGGTTCATTAGCTTTTTAACAAAACAACGCAAAAACCAGATTTGAAACTCTTAGAGGAGCCCCACGGCATCTCTGAAAAAAAGGGGCGACCGCCTGCCCTATAATACCCACCCCTGACCCCGGGCTACTATTTTTTATCAGCTAAGTGGTAGAGTGAAGGCCAGAAATTCCGCACTTGCACTGGAACTCAATTATTCTGCAGAATCTGATTTGACCTTCACTACTTCACAACCAATATTAAAATTGTGCTCACAAGCAAATCAATCGAATCGGTTGTTGTTGTACAGCTTCAACAATAGTCTAAACAGCAACGTGGTAAGTCACGAGCTCGTAAGTCTGAGTGCGTACGTGCACTCAAACTTCGTTACTGTGATTCGTTGCTCGTAGCCTCAACCTCACGGGATGCCGTTTTTGTTGTTTTCTGGAGCTCGCTCACTTTCGACGTTAGCAAAATTTTCTACAAAAACCTGCACCTGCATGTCTCGACCAGCGTTCGCCATGCATAGAATACAGTGCGGGGCTCCGGTAAAATGAACTTGAAGCAGATTTTCAGATTTCCACAAGGTGAAGAACATCGCGTGGAATTCATTCAGCGTTGATGCTGTAAACGACAGGTGCGATGGGTTTCGATGCTTCGTAATTAAGTTTGTGGTCTTCATCAGTTTTCTCGCACGGAACGACCAGTTCAAAAGAAACATGCTTCGTTTATTTCCAGGCAGTTACATCAATATTTAGAGCATGCTACAAGTGACGAAGACGTCTTGTGTAACAAACAACGGATCGAGCAGGATCGGAGAAGTTGGCAGTTGCCGTTTCCCTAGACATACTTTTATCACCTTCAGAAGCGGGCAAACTGTACAATAATAATACTGTGAATAGACGCACGCGAGCTCTATAACGTAATTGCCAGCTGCAAAATAGGCATGGCGTGCTTACGGAGGTAGCTGTGCCTTTTTTGATTGTAACTCGTAAAGCGAAGGTAAAGGAGAAAAAGCGTGGATGACAGACCTATTTTAAAAGCGCTATGGCTTTTTCACTGGCAAGACTACCACCGTCGAGTTTGATTTATCTCGAAGTCTGCGGCACGACACGACACGCTATGACAAACATCTGACAAATTTTGGGTTGAAAAAAATCCATTATGGAATTCGGTGTAAGCGGATAATTTTCACAAAATGTACAAAACTAGAAGTGAGGTTAAAGGCCACCAAATCAAACGCGCACAATATGGCGACGCCTTTGTCAAATGCAACCGACATTAGTACCTGAAAGGAAGCGAGCACCAATTGAAACAGGCTTATTCTACACAGCGCGCCAAGTCAAAGGACCTCTCGAAAAAGCACCTAGGACGCATTTACCGCAATTGTCACCTTAAGCAAGAACAAAAAGCATAAAAAACGCAATAATGAAAGTTGTATCGCAAACGCATCGGCACCGCAAGCAAAGAAGACAGCGGAAGCTTGGAAAACAAAACGCACCGCAAATCAGCAGAGAAGTGAAGAAACTGTTGACGACAAACAATACAAGAAAATTTATGGAACAACGATATGGGTTTTGGCAAAAACACACAGTTGCAGTGGCACTTGATCAAAACGCACCTATACACAAAATACGCGACAAGGAAAGCCACAGCGATTCGGATGCAGCGTTGCAGTTAACGAGACGCCGACTCGCAACGCTCGCGAACAACGAACAGCTTGACAGGAAAGACACAAACTACTTCCAACGATTTACGCACAAAGACACGAGTTATTTGTCCTGAAATCGCAACGCACCCATTCTATTGGCTGCTTGCCTCCGATGTACGGATATGGATTTCTGTTGCAGATCGAAATCAGTTTGGTGAGAAGATAAAATTTTGCGTCCAAATCAAAAACTAACAATCTAGAGGAGACGGCAAAACCCCTTTTAAGTGAACGGGTCAATGCATCTCGCGCTGATGATCTGCGGTGAGATCAACAGGCATGGCGCGTATGAGGCGCTCGCAGTGAACCAGCACTGCGTTCCAACGAAGTACAGGTTTAGTACAATAGTTAAGACTCCTTTTCTTCGGGGGGCTTTGCTTTGTACATGTCCAGGAGGGGGTCTGCGAAATGATCGGATTCTAGAATGCTGTCCTGTAAAATAAAATACATCGATTTCGCGATTGGCGCAAAAATGGCGCACGTCCGAAACCGACTTCGAATCTTACTGAAAGAATATATGAATGAAACTGGGCCTGTTGGGGCGCTATTCTAGCATAGTACTGCAAGCTGTCAACTGGAAAGAAAATACACAGAAGTTGGTGGATCTACACAGGAAACAGGCGCAAATTAATGTCAACAAAAACGTTGATGTTGATAATAAAATGGTCATTTTTTCATACGTGGTTCTTCGCAGATTACGCGCTGTTTTTCGAAAATGTCGTCGCCGCATGAAACAAAAAAGCGATCGAAAGTTTTTGACGACTGAACAGCATTTGGCATCCTGTAAGCAATTATAAATTAATGCATCTTTTCACACGATGCATGGCCTCGAACAATTCGTCTGTACATCATTGAAAAAAAATGCGACGAACATTTAGCTGCTCGAATGTTTCCAATATCGAGCGCCGAAGCGCACTGATGATGCAGCAGGGTTGCGCTACAATCAAGTAAAAAATGGATGTTAAAGTTTCTTATCAAGAATTCCAGAACACTGCACAAGCTGCGTAAGCCTGGTTGGACTGTGTATCCTAACATTTGGGGAATCTCACTTTTGTTACGCAACAGTAAAGGCAGCAAAAAATATTATGGACCATACATCGATGCGCTTTGTGACGTTTTACATTGTTATTTTCGCCGGATGATCTTTAGTGTAAAGAACGCATTCCCGCTGATAACTTAATGGTTAAATTAAAGCATTGAAAAGTTTTTCATTTTTATTGAAAAACACATTTTTTGCCAACTAGTCAAAGGAAAAATGATAGCGCAACACAACTCGCTTTCGTTTTCATGTGTAGTGAATGCTGCATGTCTGTCATGCAGTAGAATCAACGCAAGGCCTCTCCTATACAAGTGCACCCGCAGCAACACCTTCCCCTGACATCGCAAAAGTTACTGTGCAAATGGCGCGCCCCGTTTGTCCAACAGTGGAGCTTGGGCAACTACTGCCAAGAAATGCGCAAAAACAATCCAGCCAGCGCGCGTGTGATCAAGGACCGCGCTCGGCTTTCAGGCAGAGGAGCCCGTTCGTAAACATTTGCCAATTCTCCATCAATCATCCACAAGTGGAGACCCAACTTTGCGACCGCTACACATCTGGGGAGGCGAGTGACTGTCTTGGCATAAGGTGGTGACTGGAAACTGGAACACCACTTCAGTCACAGCGAAAGAGCACAAAAGCACAAACTGCTTGAAGAAATTAAACCATATTCTCTGGATGCGGTTAGCATCTCATCGACTCAGCGTTGTGGCTTTAACACTGTGGAGCTGAACGATGGATGGAAACTCTTCCGCTCCAACACAGTCTTTCCCACTGTTTTTTTCTGCATAATTTCTTCAGCTAACTTGTTACGTTCAGTGTTGGGCGTTCGTGTCAAAAAGCGTGCAGAGCTGTCGACCAATTACCATCTGCTGTTTCTGCTGCAACCTTATCTGGAACACAAACGTGCATGACCAGGAGGTCCTACCGAAAGTGGCAGGTCCTGATGAACAAGGATGTAAGAAAGACCTTGAACTGCAGCGTATCGTTCTTGTTTCGGAAGCTCCCGGAATGCACAGCAGGAGTGGCGGCTGTTCAAAGCCGCTGTATTTCATCAGCTGCTTGGTTGTGCCGACAGAAAGCACTCGGTGAGGCCACAGGCAAAAGTTTCTTCTTGGTGGAAGTAAGAGGTGAAAGATGCATGCTATCCGAGCAAAGACTGTAACATACCAGGCCTGACTTCAGAACAAAGCCAAAGCTCCTTTGCATTCGTGATACGCTGAGGCTCGAAGCCCGCAACCAATCGGAAAAAATGTCCAAAATGTAATATTGGGAAAATTTCTGACATAAACCAGATTCCAATAACGAGAAACCAACCAAATATTCTGGTAAAAGATCCGATAATTCCAGATCCATCAAATCAAAAGACCAAAAACGCTGTTTTTCCCAGCAATGTGGGGACGAGAAAATCCCATTCTGGTGTTAATATGACCAGTCAGTGCAACTTGTCATACATTGAGGCTTCGTTCCGACTGCTCGATATCATCTCGGACATCACAAAATTTGGATCAATAAAAAAACATTGCTACCTTTTTTCACGAATCAAGTTGCAAACCGAATAAACGCGACAGTTCCAAAATCCCAAGTCAAAACGATTACATTACCAGCGACTCCCTGCGGTTTGCACTGACACGCTTTCCCATGCCGCTCGGTGATGCGTCGCATTCTCCGCTGACTTCATTTTCCTCCAGAACGAAAACCCGGCTCAAGCGGCGAGTCAAGCTCACGCAGCTCATCCTGTTTGCTGATTGGCCGTTTTCTTCCTCTGCACAAAGAAAGAATGAAACCGAGATTCCCGCCGGCTTTTTCCAAAATGGCATTTCACTGATATCACCGACGTTGCATTTCATGTTAAGCAGAATGATCAACCTGCTACGCTAGAGAAAGTTTTAGAAAACCTTTCCGGATGTAAAACCCGCCGAAAGGATTTTAGCAAAAACTATTTCATAAGGAGTGATTCAAAGCTTACTGCATAAAAGCTTTTAATAGCAAGCTAAGCGTAATGATCAACCACTCTATGAAATGCCACGAAATAAAATTTTTCGATTTTGAACATAATCTCTACTCGTAATTTCATTAAAACCGACTTAAAACCTACATCCACAGTACCCTATGACACCTCATTGCCAATCAGAATTCCGCATCACAATGTCAGCTCCATAAAAAGTTTTGTTCAACTGTTAGTAGTTTTGCGCTAGGTTCAGCAAACGATGCAGAAACCCAAAAAGATACAGTTTTATTTGAAAAAGGCACGAGTCAAAATGGATAAGGTTTCGGGCTTAGGGCTTGGATGACTGCACAGCAACCTTAATAATTGTTAGCAGTCAAGTAAACCATTTGAAAAAACTCTGCAGAAACAGACGAGATGCCTGACAAGTCAGTTATGAGCACCAAACAATTTTATTTGTTCCATAAAAACACCTGCGTTATTACGTAGCAAGGAAGCTTATTTTCAACAGGCGAGAATTCACAGAATTACAACTTTGCTACAACATATTTGTTTAGCTTTTTAAAATGTCAGTAGCTGCTTACTGTTAATCATTTTATGAAAACTTCCACTTCGCAATAAATTGAAAATGTGACATATACATTAGGTCATGCACGACCAAACCACCATCGGTTGAATTCTTTAATTCCGCCGCTGATCGTGTCCAAATTATAGTAATTAATTTTTTTTTGCACTTCGCTTGTATTGTTTTACACGAACAATGCATCCATCTGCTTCCGATCCGACTGTCAACTTTCAGAATTCAGAATTCAGTCAAAAAAGTTTGCCCACCCCTTGCTGACTCATTCCTGCACGCGTGCTGCCCACCAACAACGCTCTCATGTCGAGATGACGAATTGCGTACTTTTATGAAATGAGGCAGCCAGACAAATACTTTAGCTTGTGCAAATGGCACCCCGCAACAGGAATACCATAACTGAGGTCAGCCTGATACCGAACGGTAGTTCTCTTCACTTACCATTTCATGTCATATTTTTTATGAAAACAACTCATACGACTGCTGCGACCTTTGAAAATTAAATTATGCCAAACTTGCCCCCGCTGCTAACGCCTAATAGCATACACCAGTGCTTCTTAACCGGGTGAATGGTTAACCCCAGGATGAATGAAAAAAGTGGGGTGAGTAAAATTTCTGTTCTCAAGGTTTTGTATCCTGTGATACCATGCATTTGTCTTCTTTTTTACCAAAAACGTATCACCAATCGTGAATAAAATGGCGGACTTATAGCGATTTAACTTTGAATCTGACATAGTCGGCAACTTATCATTTCAGACAAACCGCACTAAGGTTTAATTAACCGCGTCTATAACGTAACGGGGATAGATTTTACCGAGAGATGTCATGCTTTATTCAATATATTGTATTTAAGTGGTGAAATATCTGCTCTGCCCTCTGTGCGAGCGTCCTTCACACCTGTGCAAACTTTATATGCTAGAATCGCAGTACTTTCGAAAGTTTCATGCACCTGAACACTCACCAAATTAGCTCTATCAATCACAATGCAGGCCTAACCAATCGAAGTGCAGGAGCCGCCTATATTTGTGATATGTGTTTGTTACCAGTTTGGTATCGGCTTCAACATCTAATATGCGTGTATATCTTCAGGTAATACCTGCAGAATGTCTACGAAATACGTACAAAAACACTTTGTTTTGATGAAAGCAAATCAGTAGATACCATCGATCAGTACACGCGAGCTTCACCAGCTTCGCTGTTAGAACCAGGTTTGAAAAGGAACGTAAGTGCCAAAAATAAGTTCCCATCAAAAATTAAAAGGCGAAAGTGGGATGATTATATTAAGCACGAGTATGGGTTTTTTCATCCCAAAAGTGAAGAGTCGAGTCATGAGCCGTCTGCTCAATGCATTTTTGCTGTTTTAAATATAACAACCAGTTTTTGGTTCATCAAAACTGCGTAGTCATTTACAAAACAAACACGATATTTATCAGAACAAGACCCTGCGATTTTTCCAGCAACAGCACGAATATTTGTGCAAACAGTAAATTTCCTCCATTCATCAGTCGTAAATGACTCTGCTAGTAAAAGGTTTCATCTCTTTCCTTCTTTTTAAATAGCACATGTGCTGACAGGAAAGAAAAAAAGAAACATTTTGCGAAGCAGAGTCTTTAATCAAACCATTTCTGAAGATCGTATAGCCAATTTGCAGAATGGCGGAAAGCATGCTGTGGATGAGAACACTCGATGTACCATGATTATTGATGAATCGATGGCAGGGGTGAACAAAACCGAAAAAGGTGAAGAAGCACTGGCATATACAACTGAGCACATGAAGTTGGAGCTATGTACTTGTGTCTACCTTTCAACCGAGGAATTTTTTGCAGGTGACAGTTGCTACACTGCAACATTTTCCCCATGAAAATCTTACATAATGTAGGCTTTCAGCAACACCAAGTTACATTATCCAAAAAAAGCAAGAGCACCACATGATTTGAGGCTGATAAGAAAGATCGGAAAGCAAGAGGTTACGCAGTACCCCACAAACGGAAGTACTAAACCAAAAAACGCTGCAACCGCGAAAATGTGCCACAAAGTGCGATGGCTAATCATCATCGCAATAGCGTCAAGTCGACGCTCCGAGAAATTTGTGTCATCAAATTTGGGTTATCTCGAAAAAAAAACTGTTCGGGCGAAGATTTTCGTTATCTGTGGAAACGAGTTGTCACAACAAGCAGAAAATATTCAACGCCTCCTCGATCTGGCAATTCTATGCCTATCACCACTGCAGTCGATAGCAGCATTTCTGTCCACGCAAGAAAATGGACCAATTGCGACCGATGCGTAGCGAGTTGATTATTCCACGCTGAGCTCATTACAATTCGAAACCACATACATCAGTACACTCCAGTAACTTGCAATGTGTGGAATGCGCTTGGGGACCTGCTACGCAACGCTCGTTGGCACGACTAAGCGTGTTAACGTTAATGGGGAGCGATCAGTCAAGGTATGAAGGGTATAATTTTCGCAGTCCATCACTGCAAGACAAAGGAACAGAAGCAGCAACACACCTATGATGATTAACGAGCGAACCGGATGACGTTACGGTATTTCGCAACAATTCACACATACCTGTTAAATTATTCAGAGCTCTTTCTTTCACAACGGGCACTTCCACCGGTGTATCGGGCCAATTGGAGAGCATGTAGTTTAGAACTTGAATGTGACGTTTGAAACCAATTGCGGCACTTAGATCGATGCTGCGAAACACGCAACTCTATAGACACGAATTGGCACTGATCGTTTACAAACGGGCACTCAAAACAATTCGTTTACCGTGCTGCAGGAAACGTCACTAAAATTGTCATTAATGCGTGTTTACGCCTTTATATGGGATGTAAAGAAAAGGCGCGTTTTTTGCAATCAACACACTTACCCGCTTCTTTGGCCCGCGTTCACCGGGCCGAGCAGCACGGGACCGAAGCAAACGGCCAGGTTCTGGCACGTCATTTTGTTTTGAGTGGAATGCATGGCGACCTTCTTCAAGTGATTGAGCAGCGCAAAGAGCGTGGCACGCTCGGCCGGAGCAGCTGGCAGCTGCTTTATGTGTTGCAGGAGAGCGTCTGTACGCTCCTTCTGGTGTGCGTCAGTGATCGCGGCAGGCGCGCCTGGCGACGTCAGGCAGGGATTCGGTGCGAAAGGCTCTTTCACAACCACGGCAGGCGAGGGACCTTTGCATGAACAAGTATAAACACGCTTTTGCAACGTTGTAATGCAACTGGAAGCGGAATGGAGCACTTCCATCAATGAATGTGCAAGGACAGGCGGTTGGCTCATCTTACAAGCGCGCTATAATGTTAACCGTTGGAAAGCTAAAGAAGAAAAACGCACAAGCACAACTGAACCCCAATGAGCAGATGTGAATGCGGAAAAACATTGTCAGAAAACACTTCCACATGCATGCGACCAAACACTTCCGTGACGTACCAACAATAAGCAAATAATGTGATACTAAATATGACAGAATTTAATTTTCAGCTCGCAGGAGTAATGACAGGAAGCACTGAACGAACTAGTCAACTATTGGGTCAAACGGAGGTCATATTCAAAAACACGCTGCTACAGTGAAAAACTCGCTGAAATAATTTTCAGAAACACACAATACCCAGCACAATGCGAATGTACAGGATTAACCCGATTTTTTTACATGGACCTGGATTTACTTGGAATCCTTACCTGGATTCTTTTCCATTGCAGTAGTGACTGCTTCCAGTAGCTCTGGCGGAAACAGAGGCTGAGGTAACTCCCGTAGAAAGTCTTTCAAAATCCCTGGAAAGTTTTAGCACCGTCAATTGACACGCCAAGCCACCATAGCGTTTTACAACATAGATCCAATCTGCATCTCGCGAAAGTCAGTTTAGTTTACTCAGCGATCACTCGTTGTTATCGTTCAATCAACAACGAAGAAACGCTGAAATACCTTTTAGCCGAGCTTGAGCGAGTGCACTTTGCGTGTAGCGGATGTTGGACAAGGAATACCCGTTCGCGGTACAGAGCCACGTATCAAGCTGCTGAGCATGCGCGCTCTGCGTTCCCTTATCGGCATAAATGACACTTTACAAAAGCGTATACGCGTCATATTTAGGATATTTCCACTGCTTGGCTCTGTTGTCACACGCAGGTATTGAAAATTCCACGGAATTTATCAGGTCCAAAACGGAAACACGAGACAGTGTATTGCTAAATCATTGAACCCTTTTCGCAACTTGAACCACCAATCTGCACATGAAAATTCCCTGTGAGTAGCACTGCGCTGGTGACAGGTGTATTGTTAAAAAACTGCAGGACGTTTTCACTGTGGCAGTTCAGAAGGATCTTTTGGGGATTATAGGACTTTCGGCAGAATACGAAGCGAACCTGTAATCACGTTCACATCCGGGTAGTGTTCTGCGGAGAGTGAAGTTCCAGTGTTTGACGCTTCCAATTTCTTTCGCAGTTCTTTCTTTACAATAGCTGAACCACACAATCTGTAGATTCCAACAACCTGCAAAATGACATGTTAAGTCAGGCACAAAGGAGAGAGATAATGTCTTAGCAAGATCGCCTTGTGAGCTGACCAAACCAACAATGCAGGAACCATACCCTTTTCAATGAGCAGAACGTTTATGACGTTCCAGCACTGTCGCAGAAGTAAAGGCGATTGCCTGCTGTGTGCTTATGCGAACATTTTCTAACCTGCATATTTTGAACAGAAAATCTTCATAAATGCAAAAACAAATTGTACCAAACAACTTTCAAACAAACTTAAGAAAACTTCCACAACAGTCAGGTGTTAACGCTGATAAGCTGCAAAATCAGCATAAGCATCTGTGCAATCGGGAGTCACGTGACAAGACAACAGTGGTTCACAATAACAGGAAGCAAGGAAGTTGGAGAGCAATAACATTTACTAATTTATATGAGAGGTGGTTTAGTGTTGGTCTGTGTGCTCAGCAATTATTGACACACGTATCTGAACAAAGCAACAGAGCTTTGCTCACATGCTGATTGCTACTTGAGGCGAAGTGCGCCGAACAAATAAATCGCCATCTGGAAAACGTGAATATAAGGAACTCAAAGGCATTTTCAGAAATAGCGCTAATCGGCTTTCTGCGAGCAGCTCGTCATATCATAATTAACTGGTCTGAGATCAACAAGACAGCGACGGCAGAACGTGCGCATTCGCATAGCTCGAGGCCAGCAGCGTCGAACAAGTTAAGCGAAAAGGAATGCGAGAGATACCAGTTTATTTCAACTCCTCAACAGCCACATCGTAATCACGCCAAGCGTGAAAGAATCCGAGAACAAGTGACTTTGCCAGCATATGTCAAGCGCGCTGTTCAGATGCGATGCGGCAAAGACCCGAAAAAAGCGAAGCGCGTTCGTTTTATCCATCTGAGCACGAACCGAGATCGATGTCGTCATATCGCGACAGTGTTACTGTGGCGCATCAAAGCAAACACGGCCGGACGACAGATAACGCCGCTTTTTATCTGCAGCAAACCTCGCGCCGCAACTACACAAACGCAGATTTACCCTCAGGCGAAAAGCAAATAAAAGAGCACGGCAAAATAGCTCGGTGTTTGTCGCGCAAATAAAATTCGTTGTGCTTGTTCTGGTCTAACTTAAACATCTGCAGTTACTTTCGTGCGCAGCCATGCCTGGAATACGCGCATACACGGCAGGTGCGCGAGGCGGCTTTGCAGTTGAATGAAATACAACAATCAGCTTCACTGTGCGCTTCGCCGCAAGGTGCGGCGGGCAAACAGTGGAATTGCGCGCTTCAGTCAAGCACTGCCTTGCTCAACGGTGTCGCGCATGCATGACGAAAGGTCGGACGCGACAAGAACGTCTTTGAGCCGAGCAGGTCGCGTGTCGCCAAAAGCAGCGCCTGCACTGCCAGCAACCGTGTCTGCAAATGCATTCCTGCCAACACGTTGAATGCGCTTGACCACGTGTCACCTTCAAGGTAGAGAAGTCTTGACACGATAGGTATGCACAGAGTTGGCGACCGCTCGGCTTTGCGCATTCATTCTTGCAAGCGCGGTACCATGACTGGTGTACAGTCTGTTGGGTCGTTTGATGTCTCAAAGTATCGTTTGATGTCAAAGTACCTGTGATCCTCTTTTCTCGACTTCTTCGATGCACGCATGAACCAGAGTAGGAACACTAAGACCGGATTTTTCGCGGTCGACGATACTTTGTAGGTCAGCTCCGAACACAAGTGGTCCCGGACTGGACGGATTCTCTTCCAATGCGATCTTTGAAGTCGAAACGAGAGTAATGGCAACGGTTCGATCAAACGCAACACGCAAGCACGAACTCCGCGTTGTTGAAACTCTTACCTTTACGTACAACGTTCCTTTTGGTTCGAGACGGATTGCTAGACGTTCAGCAAAAGGTGTTTCTGGCTTTCTGCCTTGAAGCAGTGTGGGCAGATTGAGAGTCGCATACGAATATTTTTTATGCTTGCCGCCTCTAGTATCCCACGTGTACAATGTTAAGTGCAAATCTCTCGCCTTCGATACGGTCATCTGAATGAAGAAACAGCTTCAATTGATCAAAAACCCAAAAATCATTCTGGTGTTCTTTGACCCTAATTAAACACCACGTATTTTAAGCATCACCTCTGCGATTACAGTGAGGTGAAAAAAGTGGCGAATAGGAACACGAAACGGACAAACAACTCCGGAGGTCACTGGTAAACCTACACCACATATTTACAAACGTAAATATTTGTCTGCATTCCCATGACGCATCGCTTTGCCACGGACAAAAAAGTATGAGTTTTATTCACGGTTAAGAACCTTTTGTCATGAGAATGCTGAGTAATACCTCGGGAATGTTTAAGTGAAAGCCACCGGTACGAGGTACTGTATTTAGTCATGAGCTAAAATAGGATAAGCACACTTTCACCAAAATGCAATCACAGTATTTTCATAACTTGCACAAAAAAGTCCGAAAGATTCTCTGACGCAAATCACCGACACTATCTTCCGTTAGCAACCCTGTTTTTCCTGAATATAACAAGAACTTTAACCAAAAAAGAAAGAGGTATCTAATTAATGCTAATTCTCAGCCACAGTCGAAAACGTCCATTAGGACATACTAAGCCTTGTCTACCGCTTCGTGCTTTTATACAAGAAAAGTGATAAAGGAGACATCTACGATTGTTTCTTGCGCGTTGAAGATCCTAGAATTTTTCATAATGAAACCAATAACAATGCATTTTAAACTTAGTAAGAAAATCCTTACCTCAAAACATTGGTTCCACACAACGGCACCGCGGCAAGTTTGCATTGTTGTTCCAATTCTTTTCGTTGAAGCTGTATCAACTTGGACCAAGCAATACGCCTCACATAAAGTTTTCTTTAACTCGCGAACTCCATACAGAGTGATGACGAGACAACCTGCCAAACAATACCTGACGAGTAACTATTTATGAATCTATTTGCTGTCTTGTTGGCAACCATGACACAATCGCCACCACAAATTTAAAGCTGATTTAAGTGTCTTTACCACAACAAAATCCTAAACAACACGAAATTTTTCGACAGGAGTCATCGCCAGAGCGATTAACAAAGTTGTGATCTACTGTACTTAAAATCACATATTATGATCTTCGTAAGCCTAGAGCGTTCTGCTTTAAATAAAAACATAAAAAACTTTTAGTCGAAGACCTGAAGAAATATAGGACAGACATTATTCTCAACGCATTGACCGTCACACAAACCTATTTTATTGAAGTAAAGCAAATATTACTATAAATCAACTTTTTTATTCATAATAGCTGCAATCTCTAACCTAAAAGTAATTATAAATCATTGTAGTTTACTACTTAAAAGCTCATTTTACAACTACACTATCACTTTCAACCTTGATCAGTGCACTAAATTTTCTTGTAACTGTCACACCAAACGTATTACTGTTGAATCATTTTTTTTAAAGGAAAATGTGACGTACCCGGTATGGACCTGTAGGCGCCCGATTTTCTCTGATTCTAGGGACCCGATTTTCTCTTATTCTAGTTAACCGATGATAATTTTCGCTCATTCCAGGGACCCGAATCGGGTCCCTAAAACACCTTCAAAATACCCTGGTTGAGATTACAGTGCAATGAAAATTTTGCGGATTCAGTCTGAGTTTAATAATCCGTTTGTTTGTTAAAAGCCCAGGCTGGTATGTCTCATTAAAAAAAACGTTTTTCAGCCATAAAACCAGAGTTATATGGACAAACATCAATTTTTTGTGCCAATATTGGTGCGAAGGCTATCAAATTCATGGTCGTTGTATAAAGCTATCAAGGCCAGAATGTGTAACATTGGAATTGTGTTTGTGATAAAAGATTTATTCAATTTGGAATGAAACCACGTTTACCAATATTCATCACACACATTCATAACTTCGAACATTCCATTTTCTTGCTCAACAGAAACATTGGAAACCCATTAAAAATAAGAACTATTAAGACAAACATTTCTGAACTAAAAAAATTATTAATTTTGTTGGAAAGCACCAACCGGCATTATTTGAAAATCTATCAAACACTATTCAAGTCGTGGAATCACCTTGATGGTAATTTTTTCGGTAAAAAATACCTCGGACAGGTATTCTACTCACTATATCGGAGATGCCACAAGGAATAAAATAATTTTGAACGATCTCAGCTGTACTATTTGAAACAAACAACGGTCAGTCGCGGGAAATATTAGTAAGAAAGCTCCCACACAATTCACGATGCAGAAAGATATGCTTTTAATTGCACATCACACACAGGTGTGTCTGTAGTTATTCTCCAAAAATGTCTCCGCAAAATCCCTTCAAATAGTAATGACACATCACTTGCGATGAAACACAGCGTCTAACCTGCTGGGTTAAAACAATACGCTTGCTCTACTTTTTTCATGAAATTTTGTGTTTTGCTATTTACTTATGAAGCAGTATTTGCCTTGGTAAGTTTTTTTATAAAGAACTTGATTTGGCAATAATTTTACGAGCCCTACTGAGGCAATTTTTTAGGATAGTAATAATAACTAATAGCAGAAGTTGTTACGTATAGACAACACTTTTGAAAAATCTATTCTATATCAACATTTGTTCGATATGCCCAGATTATAAATTCCTGGATGTTTTGAGAACGCACATTGAATGAATTCTAATTAAATTTTTGCTCAAAACTTGCGACAATTAGAGCATTGCATATATGATCTATGAATTTTCGAAAAAAAACACGTGGCAAACATGCAACTCATATGCTAGATTACCATCAACTGCAGGGAGAAATAGAGAATTCAGGACAGGCAACGGCTTGTGCTTGCGGAACTGCGACAGCGCCAGGGCTTTCACCGAAGGATCTTGATTTGAATTACCGAGAAGCAGCTGTCTGCTAATTCGTCGTTGATGAGCCTTAACAAAGAATAATTTTCGTATATGCAAGACAATTTATCAAATAATAACAGAAGAACCAAATGCAACACTTCCGAAGATGAACAGTAAGATAAAGAAGCAAATATTTACACGACATTCCAACAAAAAACAGAGTAAAAGCGTTTGTTTACTTTATGAAAAAAAAACGACAATACCATGCTAATATCCAGATGGTAGCGGTTTAATAGAGTAGAGTCCGGTTTGTCTATTCGTCTCTGAATCGGGTGCTGCGCTGACACTCTGGTTGTGGCAGCAAGTGGAGAACTATCTTGAGGTTCTTCTACATTCCAACATGCGTAGTCGCTAACAGTATTTTCAGAACTGCACAGAAGTGATCATAAAAACAAAGTAAGATTTACTAAGAAAATTTACAAATTTCTTGGTGAATGTCTGATGTTAACAAAGCACCACTCTTATGAGTTGTAATTTTTAGTATTTACAGTTAACACGAGTAGGTCCGATGCGGAACGTGCTGGTGGCTGAAGTTCAAGATTAGAACAGCATTGTCTTGCGCAGAGGTGCCTGGGCCATACGCCACGCCTGGCTTTTGACCGAACCATTACTCAGCATCACCAATGAAAGAATGTTCGCAACAGTTACTGAGGTTGTAAATGAGTTTTTTTTTATATTCAGTTTGTTTGGCCGGAAATGGCAATTTTATGGATGGAATCGAGGGTTGTTGCGGCTGCTCTTTCAAACTCATTACTTTTGCTGGTGCCAGCGTTGACATGCAACTTTATTGCGTTGCTTCCTAAACATCTTAGTCTGGCCCTATGTTGATCTTAGACTTAGCGTGTTGTAGCTCGACCTCGCGAAGAACTTCAATTTTGTACAATGGCTTTGCCAACTAAGCAATGCTATATTCACCACAATGTACCTCAATAAAACCCATAATAGAATCCCTAAAGAAATTTCGTGCGAAAGCCGCGTTTCTTTAGCAAATTATACTGCAACTCTTAAAGCTCCGTGGAAAACACTGCAGAAGCATACTCAGAAGTATAGTGGGGTGGGTACGCATGGGAACGGCGTTCCCACACGTCTTTTCAGCACTACACTCCTGACTATACTACCTATTTCATGATGGAAATTTTGTTATATGTACCATTACACACCTACGCTTGGTTACGTGTTCATTTTTTAAAATGCAAAGTGAAGGAAGGCCGACGGAAGTAGCAACCGACTCCAAAAAGTAAGATTTTTAAGCGCAGGGTGTAATATTTTTATCAATATCATGAGCCAGCGACAAGACCACACATCCTCTTCTGCTGATCAACAAAATTTCGGTTAAAACACAAAAGACGCAGAAAGCTCGAATAATGCAGTTAGATGAAGTACAACCGCTACGTTATAGACTACCTTTTTCCAAGTGCAATATAGTTAAAGCAGATTGGTATGTATAAGTCGTGACAACTTGCTATGACAGTGCATTCGTTTTTAATTCAAATAGAATGCAACAATTCGTAACAACTGCTATGTAAAGGTTTTGTAAGCACCAGCCCAGAATACTCCTCGACAAGAAAGGGGATTGGTTACACGGACAGTCAGTCAACTTAAAGTATCAAATAGCTAACCCAACAAATACCATTTTACACCAAAAGTCCGACTTAGATGATGAATGTCTGTATCAGTTCTCGAATTCCTAAACTTTTTTTGCTAACGAATCCAATGCACTCCTCTAATTTTACAACCCCTCTGATCAAAGTAATGCAATAACACATCTGAAACATAATTCCCATTGCCCAAATTGAGATAACAGACTAGCGATTTACTTTAAATAGGTAGATGTATTATACATCAAACAACAACAATAAATATGCCAGATGATACCCATAGCAAAATATAATCCTAATTATCACCTAACTCAGGGGTGGACAAACTTTTTGACCAGAGGGCCAAATACAGTGCGATTAACATCACAGATACTGTTAAAGCCAATGCTGTTGCACTGTTGTCCACAGTCAAACGTGGTGCTTGAAAAAAACGTGCAAGGTATTTTGTGGGCTGGATTGAACTGGTCTGTGGGCCGGATGCAGCCCGTAGTTTGGCCACCCATGACCTAACTGAAGGATTTCAAACAATATATTAACTAACAACCAAAGTAGTTGATTGGCTAACCTAGAATGATTTGTACATTATTTTTATGTGGGTTTACAATTACAAATATACACACTCATCATGCTCCAGCCATACCTGCCAATCCTAAATCTTTTAGTGATCTTTTTCCAATTGCTCTTCCTTGAACGGGATGGAGAGGTTATCTTTGCTGTTTCACTGCTTTTCCCATGGTTTAAACTGCCTGCAAAGCATGTAAAAATTGCAAAGATAATGTACAAAACACAATCGAGACTCTAGGCTGGTCAAGCTGATTTAAAGCCAATGCAGAGCCACAAATTCTAAAAGATGTGGTTGTTTTTGTTCAATCTGTTGCAGTTTAATGTTTGCAGTTATGTAAATGAGCAAAAGACCATACATTTTCACAATTAGCAGTGAAACATTATGCAGAGTCAGGTACTAATTTGCAAAATCTGTTAACAGAAATTTCCCTTGGCAGCTGTGAACATGTTCAAATCATGTGGTTAAGCTTAACATCAATGTGAAGGTTAATAAGACTGAGGGTGGATGCAAAAAGATTTTAAACATAAGCCTGATGACTAACACCCTCTGCTTCTGTGGAAAACATCATGAGATAAGTTGCTCATTTGACAGTTTCAGCCAATGCAAGTTTGTTTAATATTTTGAGACTAAAATCTCACTGAGAGCTTTCAGATGATGTATTGCATATGCCAACAGCATGTGTGCTTGTCGAGTTATTACCATTCAAAATTTAATGTCACACATGAGTGATTTTCATGACCACCCATTTTCTTTACCCCAAGATTGGGGTAACTGCATGGATTTTTTGAAAATTTTCTTTACAAGTGAAGATAAGATACTTGAGACTATCTCTTGTCAAGTGTTTACAACAATTAAATGAATACAGTAAGAGTAACTTAGTTTTGATATTAATTGATGATTTTCTTGCTAGTTGTTATGCTTCATTGACCACAAAAAGTAGTCATTTTGTGTGGTCCACAACTGTCACAAAACCTTAACCAACTTAAAAAAAATTAGTTTGTTGGAATCAGCATGAAAAGTTCTATCTGCTCATTAAATTTGAGCAAAATCTGAGAGGTTGGGTGGACTGGTTGGGACGGTTGACATGGAATGACCCAGAACAGACACGAAACATACATATTGATTAGAATCTGAATTTAATATATTTGACACAACATGCTGTTGTTTACCCTACAAAATTAGCTGTCTTTGCTTTGTACTTAGTCATGTTGAACTCACCTTCAACATCATTGCCATTTATTGCCATAGACGTTTGCTGCACAGGATCATAACTGCCACCAACAGCACCTCTTCCATCAGAAACTTTTGTTGAAGAAGAATCCATTTTTGTAACCAATCCAGATGAACTGGACTTACTCATTTGTTTTCCTGAGGTTGGGGTAGAAACAGAAAACAAACTTTTTGCTGATTTTTCACTGGTACTCTTATGCTGTGAAATATCAACAGGATTTTCACCAATCTGTACATCATTTGCAACAAATCCAGGAGAGCCAGAAGATACTCCACTACTTGCTGATGACTCTGATGTTCTTCTCCTACTTCTTGGCTTGGTAGTCAATTTCTACAAAATTTAAAATATAACCGGATTATGCTGACAGTACAACACAAAAGTACAGCACTTCTATCAATTCCCTATTGCCTAACAGTTTTCCATTCACAAGACAGCTTTCACTTAATACAAGAGTACAACTATTTCGTACCCTTGAATTTGGTGAAAGCTGTCTTAAGTAATAAAACTTACCAGACACTGTTGAGACAATTTTAAGGTGAAACCTAATGATTAACATCTTCGGTGCTGGGTTGTTTTTACCTTTAAGACCTGTGTGAGCCACTTAAAAACCATCACTTTGCAACACCTCGCCCACCGATTGCACCGGAGAGCTGTTCAAATGCTCAAAAGATGCAGCAAGTCTTTCGAGCATTTGAACTTGTAAGCCCTTGATTGGTTTTCTAGCAGTTCTGGTTCAAAAGTTATGGCCAAAAAAAAACAACAAAATAATTGATTAATCTCCTAATTAATTAAGCAATTATTAATTTTTTTGTTGTTTTTTTTTGGCTGTAACTTTTGAACCAGAAACGTTGGAAAGCCAATCAAAGGCTTAAAAGGTTCGGATTCTAGCCTAGCTTCCAATAAAAACTCGAGTCAAAAAATAGTGGTTGGTGCCGAGGGCCGGGTAACCTGAGCCAAAATGGCCAAAAACCTATCCCACTTATGACGTCACCCACAAAAAACACGAAATCCAAAACTTTCCTATTTTTTTATTGCAATCTAGAAGACTTGCCACATCTTTTGAGCATTTGAACAGCTCTCTAGCACAGGGGTTCCCAACCTTTCTCTGACCATGTACCCCTTCAGCATTCAGACAGATGAGCATGTACCCCTTTAGCATTGTGAAAGATAAGCATGTACCCCTTCAGTTTTTCGACAGATGAAAATGTACCCCTAAAATTTCTTATGACAAAATATTTTATCGCAATTAATCACAGATATATTTAAATATAAGCATATAACTGCTTTTTCAAATAATGTTTACTGATATATGTATATATTTTTGGAAATAAAAGATATGTAACTCTACATATCTCTTCCATTGCCAAACTTAAATGTACCCCACATTGGGAACCTCTGCTCTAGCACAATCGCCTGGCGTGTTATGGAGTTGCAAAGTGGCAGGAGAACAGCGCAAAAATACATGTCCACTGCATGATCTTGAAATACGAGTATCTCATACACCAGTGCCAAAGATATTAAAAAAAAGGTGATACAACTTTCTGTATTTTTAGACATTGAAGATAGTAATCTCAAATACAGTAGCAATGCAGAAAAGCATCCCTAAACAAAATGAAAACAGTAAAAGAATATCTGAATACAATGCTTGGCAAAAGTAATGAGACACTTTTTCACCAAACTATATGAAAACAACATCAACAAAGATTTCCCAATGTAATAATTGTTTGCATGGTGCACATGTTTTCCTGTCAAAATCCAGTTTTAAAATCTTCTAGAATCACGTTATTACACAATCAATAATCATGAATCTCATAGGCAATACTTTTTCCATGCTAAATTTAATTAATCTGCTTTATGTGAGGTTTTTAAGCCACATATAAATGTGTACAGGGTTGGTTGACTAGATGGCCTCCATGGACTTTTACCAATATCGTGACACAGTGACAATTGTTATTTACAGTGATCAGTTCTCTTGCCATTGCGTTTTCAATTATTCTTATTTGCACTGAAAATCAGTTGTCTTCTGCATGATTAGTTTTTGTGAATTAAAATTGGTCATCTTAAGTGATGGGAAACCAAAATCACCGAAAATGGTAAAAAAACCATATTTGTTAAAAGCATTCTCTTGAAGAGCAATGTAAGAACTCTAAATGAGGATAGCAAAATAAGAACCATCATGGATAAATAAAAATTGAGAACAACTTAGAAGTAACTTCATGGAACAAATTAGAAACAAAGGTTCAAAAGATAAAACAGTAATTAATTCTTTTATCACTTGTTCATTTTATAATTTGTCCCAAAGATCATGTAAAATAAAACGTTTTCAATACTTCTGGAGCACTGCTTTTCAAAAATTGAATCTGCAGAAACCGTGTGCATTGTTTACCATTTTAAGTAATTGCTACTTTCAGCAGATAGAATCTCCACCTAGGTTTTTTTAGTCACTTTTTGGTTGTAGACCAATCTTTTTAATGACTGAAAAAAATTAAGTCAATTTAGTCACAGATATAGACTAATGAATACTGTTTTGGCAAGTTTCAGTACTACCATGGTACAAACGACTGAAATGTCTCAGCAAAAAAACAAATCTCCACTAAACACTGGCACAAAGGCAAGTTTTAAAATGAAGTGAAATAGACCCAAACCTGTTAAGAAATATGGCATAGTATTGCCTTCTCATTATTTTTATAAATTTTGTAACATCTCAAATTGAAATGCGAAAACATGGAGTTTAAATAACTAGTGATACTGCATATAATTATCTTAAAACATGGCCAAATTTGTTTGTTAATGACCAAGCTCCATATGCATAATGTTTTTGCTGTGAGCCATGCAACACTCCACAAATTTTTCTTGCACTTAAAATACTGGTTCCTTGATTGTAAGAAGTTCATTCCTTCCAAAAGATCAAATATATACCAAAGCAGAGAAAACACGTATATTTAATCAGTTTTTACACCATATTTGGAATTCTTCATAGTCTAATCAGGGTTTGTCAATATTTTGCCCATGATCCTGCTCTAAAAATACCATTAACATGAACAGCTTCTTCACATAGATGAATATCATGATTTGTTAATAATAACATAATGAAAGGTAAATCAAGTAAATTTTTCATTTCAACAGTTTATATCAAACTAGTAGCTTTTCACATTAATCAGTACCCAAGAAGTAGCTTTTAGCTTCGAAAAGGTTGGTGACTCCTGCTCTATATCTTTGGAAGAAGTATTTCAAATTTGACAATGCTTTTCATTTATTTAAGTGAAAGCTTGAATCTACCCAAAAACTGACTAAACATTTTGTAGCAACAAAACTTTAGAAACAGTATATAATGCACTTCATGTTTTAGCACTCAAAAAATTCAAAGCAGTATACAAGTTTTCAGTATGACAATTGCAGCATTTGAAAGATAAAGGTAATTGGTTCACCAAAGCTGCTGATTACATCATGATACCAAGGCACTGATATGATCAGTCAAAGCAAGCTTAACACTTTGAGAACCGGTGTACGATATATTCGTATTTCAATTTCAGCCTAAAAAACAGCAGTTTTCAGTTGCCTTACCAATGCCCCAGCTCCTCTGCCGATTGTGCCAGATAGCTGTTCAAGGGCTCAAACAGATCGGCCAGTCTAGTAGATTGCACTCGAAAAAAAAAATTTTTGGTTGGGGGGTGCGGATTTTTTGTGACTGACGTCATAAGTGAAGTAGTTTTGAGGTCATTTTGGCTCATGTTGCCTGGCCTAGAGCCCAACCGCTAGGCCAAAGTGTT
>JGI24021J15306_10001466_pt1 | contig 23169 bp, 17 predicted proteins | sample Ectturendosymbi1_FD_15306 | JGI IMG/M metagenome (IMG submission 15306) | reverse complement strand
GGTTCCTCGTGAATAGCTTTGGGGAGTGTTGCGGGAGTACGTTGTTGGCCACCGCCTGTTGCTGACTATCACGTCACTATATTCCTGCTCAAAAGTTTTGTTTCCGTGTGATGAGAGTTAAATCACGACTGTTCACCATTGGTGTTGTACTTCGTCAAAGGTGTGTGTTGTTCCCCACACTTCCCTGTTAGTTTCTTTTGTTTCAATCCCCCTGACTTTGAATAAGCTGTAAAAACAAAAAACAAATGTATTTATTCGTAAATTTAATGATGAAACTCCATGTTGTAGGGCGCATAAGGGCTTGCGCCCTCTTGGAAATTTATTGACACCCCTGGGGGCGCGTCCCCAGGTCAGAACCACGGCTGTAGACAGTCACAGCCGAGTCGATGAGGGTGTTGGGAACTGTAGGCTCAACCGTTTTCTTTTTTCAGACGATGTGGTATTGCTAGCATCTTTTCAACATGCACTCAATCGGTTTTCTGCTGCGTGTGACCGAGCCAGAATGAAAAACAGCACTAAAAACACTGAGGTAGGGGCAGATCCAGGGGGGTGCAATCGCCCCATTAAAACCTATAAAAGCAACTTTTTTCACCATAATTTTGCACAATTCGGAAAACAACATTTGTGTTATACAGCCATTTTGTGGTCTATGGTTTTGTCACAGCAGTGTCATGAGGTATACTTTATCTCTCTTACTGTAGCTAAACTGTTGAGACTTGACCACCAAATAATACTGAAATTGCCCTCCTCCCTAACGTTACTTGCTGGATCTGCCCTTGAACCAAGGTATTGTTTCTCTACAAACCCAAGACAGTGTATGCCACAAGTGAGTGGCAATGCACTGCATCAAGTGGAGAAGTTCAAGCACCCAGGGGTGGTATCTATGAATGACAGAAGGTGGAGCGAGGAGATTGATACAGGGATTGGCAAAGCTAAGGCATAGTTCTGCATGAGCTTTATTGCTCTGTGTTCACAAAATGGGAGTTTTCAAACACTGCAAAGCTGTCAGTTTTTAAATCAGTCATTGTTCCGATCCCTGCCTGTGGTCATGAATCTTAGCAATGACCGAAAGAATATTATCTGAGGTGCAAGCGGCAGAGATGGAATTGTTGCAGAGGCGATGGTGTGACACAGGGGTGTACCAAGGTGAGATGGCGCCTGGGGCAAGAAGCAAGTTTGGCACCCACCCGCAGCCGGCCCAGAGGTTATCAAGGACCAGGTGGATTGACATCTGTGACCTTTGCTTAGTCCCGATTTAGTCTGGAGCCAGCAGAACTAACTAAAATTGTTGTTGACTATGAGGTATTCCAATTCCTCCTAAGGCTGTTGTCCCCGCGATCTTCCCTAGTAGAAAAATGGCATGAAAATGAATGAAATGAATACCATTTACGTTATTTAGTTTACTCACCGGTGTTTAATAGTGCTCAGCTAGCGAGTGAAAAAGTTCCTTAGATGGCTAAAATTGATAATATAGAGACGGCTAGAAATGATTTGCCTAGAGTTCATCATACTTTTCACAGGAAATAAAATGTAAAAGCTTTTTCATAGTAAGTTCAGGTACAGACATTGTTGCATCAGCGATACAATGCAGCCTGTGGGTTACATTATAAGTCCTCATGTGGCCCATGGAGCAATCTGAGTTTGAGGCCCTGGCATACACAGTTTTTTCTTTGCTAAGTTGAAGCTGATTTTGATGGTAGTAGGTGTGGAATGTTTACAGGTCCCTGTTCATGGCGTTCACGTCTGTCCAGTCCGGCCCAGTGAAAGACGAGAGCTAATTCATCAGCGTAAGCCAGTTTGGTGAACAATGTCATTGGAATATCGCTGATATAGATGTTGAAAAGACCAGGAGCAAAAATTGACCCCTGGAGGACTCCATTCTTTAAGCATCGTGCGCAACTTTCTTGTCCGTCACTAGTTTGGAGGACAGATCTGCGGTTGCTTAAAGACTCCATGATGAAGGTTACCAGGTGTTTATCAGGTATTGTATGGAGCAGTTTCAGCTGCAGACCTTGGTGCCATACCGTGTCATAGGCAGCTGTCAAATTAACGAGTGCAACAGCAGTTTTCTGTTTAAGTTGGAAGCTGTCCTCTATGATCGAACGCAGTTGGAGTACTTGGTCGATGGTTGACCTTCCAGCGTGAAAACCAGCCTGAAAGTACGGTAGGCATTTTGCAACGTACGGTGTGATGCGACTGAGAAGCACTTGTTTCAGGATTTTAAATGGGACACACAGCAAAGAAATCGGCCGGTAGCTCTTGGGCACTTACCGTCCTTGCCAGGTTTAAAGAATTAATATGATGTTGGCTTTTCTCCATATTTTTGGGAGGAGGTTGAGGCGCATGCAGGTGGAAAAGAAAGCTGCTAGCCATTTCAAGCTGGAGGACCCCAGGTTCTTGATCAATTCTGGGTGAATGTTGTTGGGTCCAGGTGATTAACCACACTTCATGTTATGTANTGCTCACATTTTTGCGTANGTTGACATCACTATGCGTGTAAGAGTCAAGGTNAGAACCTCAGATATCAATGCTTTTCGTCTGGGAATAGGCAGGTTTTTTTCATTGAACAGTGCTTGTTGTTTGCATCATTTAGCCTTTATCTGATTGCTGTCAGGTTTCTCATGTTGCCCCTTGCAATGGAAACTTCTTTTGGTACATGTTTGATGATTTTCATAGCTTTTCCCTAACTTTGACAGCCTTGGCATATCCATTGCAATGATTTGTCCTTGCAAAAGCCATCATGTCCCTCAATTAGCTCACAATTGTAGCGGAACATTTAAACACATGCTTCATTACATTTTGATCACAAATTACTTTACATACTCCTACATCTATAGTCACTCTTAACCTTTAATAAACTAGACAGTTTATCAAGATCATCCTGAAATATATTCAAATAGAACTGAGATATATGCAGTATAGATGTTTCAATAACTCCTTTAACTTCAGCTGAAATGTTATAAAGTTACAATATTAGGATAGATACTGGTTACGACCCAGCATCCCCGTGCAACTGTGTTGATCATCCAGCAGACTGCAACCTGTTCGAAAATATGAAATTTTTAAATTCACACTAATTCAGCCATCAACTTTAAACCACAATAGAAATTTATGAAACTTTCGAGGGGCGCCCGATGAGACAACCTGTTTTACAGACCAGGTACCTAACATTTTCCTTACAAAAAAAGCTGCTTCACTGTATATATATGTGGTGAGTTGTTTAAATTCGTCAACCTAACCAAACCAGCCCTGTTTTTAATGAACTCCTACTGTAAAATGAGTTTGTCCTCATTACAGTGCCAAGGTGGCATTTACATCCGTGAATAACTTTCATGCTTATGACATGTTTTTGTAAATGCATTTAGCAGCATCTAACAACTCTTTACTTCTCATAAGTAATTGGTTTTTGCTGGTTTTGGGCAGTATCCAACATCTGGTTTCTTGGTGTGGAGTTATCCCACTTTTTATTATTGCTTAGAAGTGACCCAAGATCGCCATCTGCAAACCACTTGATGTTGTCTGTTGTGGCATTGCTAAGCTCAGGAATCAGAGATTGTGTTGAAATAAAGTACCTGGTATACTGCCAATTGCTGCATTTCTCTCTGTGGTTCCCTTCATGTCATGTGACAAGATACTGAGTCCATTTTTGGTATGCAGTTTGGCTGGGATGTTTCAGCTATTAGAGAGATAAGCGTATGAAAGGGATGTATTCTTTAGATATTTTAAAGGCTGACCTTTTTGTTTAGATTGTAGAATGTATTTTCAACATCAAATAGCAAAAGACCTTTGCTATCCTAATCTTAAAAACATTTTCTTACACAATATCATGGTTATGCCCGTAATTGACATTATTCTTTGCTGTGCTGTTTTATGCTATATTGTTATAGTTTCACATTCAGTGTTGGTGGGATTGTTCTAAACAAGAATATAATCAAGGAAAGCAATCGAAATAGTGTTACTAAAGCAGTGGTTCGTAAACTGAGAGGTGTGAAAGGTTTGCAAGGGGGGCACAAGTATATGGCAGTACATACTGTTGGAAACAGGGCTGTTTTTTTTTCACTGAGATGTTTCAGTCATTTGTTGCTGAGGCATTTTGGTCTTTGAAACATTTCGATCATTTGTCTTAGATTTGTATTGAAACTTATTGTAACCATGCTCATTAGCCTATGTTTTCAGACATTGTGACCGAAATGACTAATTTTTTTTCAAACATTTCGGTCTATGACCAAAAAATGACAAGGAAAATGACCCAGAAACAGGGTGATGGCAAATTAATCGTTGTTCCGCTTTTTGTGTTTGATTTGGAGGTTAGGTGAGGCACGAGTAACAATGGCTGACACTAAAGGGGGAGCGGCTAAAAAGAGTTTAAGAACCTCTGTACTAGGGAGTCATTAACAAGAAAAGTGCGTACTACAACACTTGATTATTATATATGCATACAAGCATTGGACAATTAATGAGTAATCTGCTGAATTGTTTCGGTTGTTTGTTACAGGTGCAGTAACATTTTTTTTGAAATTCATTAAAATTATTCTGCAAACTGTTTGTGAAGCAGTTTAATCATAAAGATTTGTCATGGTTTAGTGAGCTCAGAAGCTTGCTGTAACCATTTCCTAGAAGTGACTATAATTAGAGCAAATTTGGTAAATCTACAAGATGAGTGTGCGATATCCCAAGGATCACTCTGCGGTCCGTGGCATTCCTGTTGCCCAATTTGAATCTGAAAATGACCTGAAAAGCGTACTTCAAAAACTTGACATGGGGAGTTATATGACGAAATTCACCACAAGAAAAGGAAAACCTGAATCAAGAATGTTCAGGGTATGTACTGATACAGTTTGTTTTTGCGTATATATGTAAATTGTGATTACAATTTCTTGACGTTTTCCGTATGCCCACCACACTTTTGTTGGATGTATATGGAAGGTAGAATGGTGACTTTTTACTTTACATAAGCGGGATTCAAACAGAAGTTGTTCCAAGAAATTTAATTTAACACTGAGTTTTTGCAGCACTAATGGCTTCTCACACCAATGCTCTTTTTAAATTCGTTACTCCTTAGCATGAACTCGAGATTATACATGTGTATTTTCTTAAGGTTGCACCTGCAATACTTTGTGACTTTTTTCCATTTCTTGACATGGATCCCTTGAAAAATAAATGAAATGATTACCTTATAAGCCTCACATGCATGAAAGTAACCTTGACATATGTGAAGAACTAATCAAAAATGCCGGGCATTTTGTAGTGAAAAGGTGATATTTGAATGTGTTATTTGCTTGTTCCTCTATTAAATATGTGCATATCATTAGTGTCACAGAAACCTTTTTGTGCAATGGGGGAGGACTGAATTTGTGATCTAAATCAATGTTCCCCAAGTGTGGATCTCAATACCAGAAAGGGTTACATGAATATTTTCAATGGTTGCTTCAGTTAAGCATTAGTAAGCTTTCTCTTTTGGCCCATTTTAAATATTGACCAATATTGTCTGTAACAAGGTTTGCCTTGGAAATCTTTAGCCAGTATTTCAGTTATATACTTAGTGCCTAATTGTCACAGTCTACAAGTTTACCACAAACACAGCTTGTTGTGGTCAGGGCTTAGCATGCCTGTTGTGGTATGCCTTGATGAAAACCAAGCTTTTAGATGTTGCTTATCTGATAAGTCAAAAATAAAGCAATGAATTTGTTTCCTCCACAGAAAAGCAGTAGCAGCAAAGATAATATGAGAAAAGCTGCATAATACCCACTGCATTTTATTACAGAAAATGTGAAATTTATTTTTCTTTTGTTTGTGGGATGAGGATGTAGTGATCACACAGGGTTGTTGCACACTGAAGAGCATTTACTGTCATTTAGTCATGTCCTAAAGTATGTTTGTGGTTTTTATAAATTTAGGTTGTCTGATCTAAATGAAAATGACATGGCTAAATGGTTTGGTAGATAGTTTTTCTGTCTTCATCTCAAATGCCATGTGTAGATAGGTTTTATTTGAAATAGTTGATTTGAGTGCAATGTTGGTGTGGCAATTATATCTTTATCTTGCTGGTTTTAGGTCTACAAAAATATAAGTTGCATTATCTGATATATAATTGGTTTGGCGAAAAAGTAAACTGTGATTATGTTTTTTTCTTTTGAGTTCTGATAAAAAAATAACATATTTTGTATGTTGATGATTTTTAAAGCTTGCTGGTTATATAGTTACATCTGCCATGCAACATGACTTTCATAAAACTGTTTGGGTTTACAGCTTTTTGAAATTGTGGTGTCATCCAAATCATTTGGATAGTCTGAGTTTGGGATAACTTCTTAATGATGCATCCTCACATTTTTAGTAACATGTATGACTGTACTGAGGCTTGCAATTAATTTGTCTATAATTAAAATTTTGTCAACTTGAAATATTTTTACATTAGGCCAGATGGTTATACTGAAAAAATGATACCATATTTCTAAAAATTGAACTTCAAAGTCAGTTTACAAGACCATGAAAAAGTACTGAATTTGGCCAAAATACATGAAGTATTGAAAAAGTATGTTTTTCTGAGTCTGAGCAGGATAGTCCTTTATTACATTGATTAGTGTGATTGTTGTCTAAGATTTGTATTGAGTCATGAGTCATGTGGCAAACCAGGGTTGCGGAGCTGGAGTCAGAGTCGTAAGGAGTCGGAGGTTTTAGGGTGGAGTCAGAGTTGGATTCCTAACAACATCGGGAGTCGGAGTCAGATGGTTTTGTCCGACTCCGGAATCTGGCTGTCCAATTGGATCATTTTTTATATCACACTTCTAAATTGGTATTCCTGTTGAAATGGTACAGTTTCATTTGAAACTTTTGATGAAACAGATTTCTTGCTGTGCGCCATGATTTCCATTGATTTTAACAGCCAAAGTCCATACCCTTTATGTTAAAGAGTCAGAGTTGAAAATTTTTGAAAGGTCAGAGATGGAAATTTTTGAAAGGTCAGAGTTGGAAATTTTGGAAAGTCGGAGTCAGAATTTTTGAAAAGGTTGCAGNTGGATATTTTACCTCCAAGTCCGAAACCTTGTTGCAAACATTCAAGAAAAGCAAACAAATCTCTTGTGCACCAAGTGGTGAATATCATAAGGGTTATGCAGTTTTAGTCTCCTGTGCAGAAAAAACCTACTACACTTAATTTCACAATCTTTTCATGAAAAAAGGGTGTGTTTTTCTTGGAAACAGGGGAATGTTTTCAAGAAAATGCAGGAAAGCAGCTTTGTGGCAATTTTCTTGTATTGAAACAAAAACCATGTATATTTTATGTTTTGGTGTAGCCCTATTCGTTCAAAATCAGTGGTTGGGAAGGTCAGTGGTGATAATCATATGTTGCTGTTTGACAAAAGTTGTTGCCAGCATCTTCATAAATATATACCAAATGGATTTTTGTTCAAATTTTTCCTTTTGAAGGTTATCACAGTTTTACTGAAAGCAAAGCAATTGATGTTTTTTGTAAAATTGTGTTTCTTGAATGCAAATTTCGAAATTGAAGATAAGTGATAATATTGAACTTTTTTACTTCGTATTGTTAAGGTATTAAACAAATGGAAAATGACTTTCAAAAACGTGTGGGAACCCTGTGTGTATATTTTGATGACATTGTCCATGGATTCATTTCTGTATTTAGTTTTCATGAATGAGCATGGTGGGGATGACCTTCTACGTTTTTGTTTTGAACTTTATTTGACCTTTTGATACAAAATTTTTTAACATACAAATATACTTAGACATTATCTCCATAACAGAATAAAAATTAGGTGAGGTAATATTTCTACTTCTTTTGTAATTGCACTCAAAATTGATGGCATTTCAGTTTTTAAACTGGATTTTATGCAAAGTTATGGAAATGCCATCAATTTTGAGTACTAATTTTAGATAAACTAAAAATGCGACCTCTCCCAATTTTTAATAGGTTATGGAGATAATTTCGAAGTCCATTTTTAATGTTAAAATTTTTTTGTATCAGAGGTCAACAAGGTGAAGTCAGGTTCAAAACAAAGGGCCAAAGGTCATTCCTCCAACATGGTTATTCATGAAAACTGACTACAGAAATGAAATCCTCAGATCATTTGCTACACAATGATATAGCAATTAGAAATTAGGCAGTAACCCCCATTTTGGCAAAAGTTTGAATTTTCAATGGTCGCAACTATTGATCAGATTTTGATGAAATTTGAAATTTTTGCATTTTCATGCGTAGCCCACCTGCATGCCAAGTTTTCAAACAAATCAGTCTTGATAGTGTTGCAACCATTGGATGATCTGACATGGAATGACCAAGAACGATTATTACAGAACTTGATGAAACACATGTAGTGCTGATTCTTGCTTGCATGTAATCTTATAAATTTATGTTTCAGGTGGCAAAAGATACTCGGACCTTGGTTTGGGCCAAAAACACTCAAATTGAAGGATCTTGTATGTGTATTATTATGCTTTACTGGTATTTATAAATGGTGCTATATAACAAATGTATTGTTGGTAAAAGTGTTTTTAGGGCATCATCTAATCTTTCTATGAGTGTTTTGTTTGTGTATCGTATTATTTGTGAATGCAGTAATGTTTTGTTGCTGGAAGTAAGATTGTACCCTTTATGATTTGCAGTGAACATACAAGAAATTAAAGAGATTCGTCCTGGAAAAACATCTCGGGACTTTGAACGTTTTATGGAAGATGCAAGGAAAATGGATGCCATGGTTTGCTTTACAATTCTTTATGGAACAGAGTTCAACCTGAAGACGCTTTCTATAGCTGGTATTAATCTGGACTTGCCATGCCACCTATGTGCAATGTTTGATAGTATGATGTCTCTGCAGCATCCTATATATATATATATCAGCTTTTCCCTGAACGTCAAGGCTAGTCCTGCTGCTGTTGGTTCATGGGAAAATAGTCTCCCTAGAGTTAATTCATTCTGGTCTGGAGCAGTGTAGTCTACAGGAGAAGCTGGTATTAATGTGAAATAGAAATCGATCAACGATAAGATCAGGAAGACCACGACAGAGGAAATGCTTATTGAAAAACCAGGCAAGGACGTGTCTCCTGGCCAACATTTCCTGACACACATGTGAAAACAGTTACTTCAGATCAGAGAGATCATGCTGGAATGTACCACTTGGTTTTTAGTATGTTGTATAAGTTGTTTATTGTTAACGTGGTACCCCATAATGGTTTCATTCATCATGTGCATTTTCTTCGTCAAGAGCTTATGCGCCCCGTTACAATCAGTTCGGGAAAATGTGCAATGAAAAATTTACAGCTTTGCTGTCTAGTGCCTACTGCAGGGATCGAACATACAAGGTCAAAACGTCCATTGTGAATTTCCAAAACTTTGCTTGTGTTTAGAAGTGACATGGTCAAAACCGTAACTTCCGAAACAAGACTCCAGAGTAGTAATAGTAGTAGTTTATTGTAGATATTGCGATAATATATTTACGTTTCCAAAATAAACAGTCTGCCAGGATACCGAAAAAACCAGCACGGTTGTCATGAAGAAAGAGCCAAACAATACATAGTTGATTACTGAAATGCGACTTTGTTAGTGTTGCAATGAATATGGAAGTAGACACTGAGCCAGGATAATATTTTTACTTGGCAAAAGTTTACTCGAATGACTGAAAAAGGTCGGCGACTTCCAGTCTTACACAAGTGGATTTCATCTGATTTTATGAATATACTTGATTTTCCTTTCCCCTGGTATAAGGAATATTCCTTTCCCCTGGGTCGAACTGTTTCTACTTTAACAACCCATGTTGATAAATACTCACACGTTTCAAGACCGACCCTTGCATTCCTCGAAGCGACACACAAAATCGAGACTCACTGAAACAAGCCTGAAGAGCAGGGCTGTGAAGACAAAGCCCAAGAAATTTTGGATGTTTAGAGCCAGAGCTAAAAACGTTACGACGCCTGAGCTGGATCCAAAAAAGTTCAGATGCCTGGAAACATAGCCGGAGCCTGAAACTTGGGTTCTGGCTCCACGACCCTGCTGAAGAACACATTACCGGCAATGTCCCCTGCAAAGTTCGAGCAACTGCGGACTTGCGCAGTACCACCAGACCTTTTGCGCAGTGAAATCTTATTCTAGCGCACTTGCAAGATTCCAGCTACCTAACAAGATTCAGCAATAAATTTGGACAATGTGTATAATAAACATTGGAAAAAGCACGAAAACAAGAAGCAATTTATATTATATATGCACTTCATTCGTATTTTGGTAAGATTTTATTGTTACTTTGTAATAAAGTTTGTAATTCATAACGCACTCTGCTAACTCAGGCTCAAATATTCATGCTCACTGAAATCAAAGAGTTGCTCAGTGTGATATTTTCTTGGGCATTGCATGAGTGCTTTGTATTGTGCTTTGCGTGTGCATTGAGTGCTTGTATTTTTAGCTGGTCAGCCGGACGAGCAAGATGTCTGGATTCGTGGTCTTTGTTACTACGTTCACCAAACCATCAAAGCACCTTATCCTGTGCAAGTCGACATGTGAGTCATGTTACCTTTGTTTATCTGAGGTGCATTTTCATTTGGTCAGTTTGTTCAGCGATATTTCTTTACCTGATTTATTTGTGTGTTTATATGTTTCACTGATTTGTATAATATTTAGTCTGTCTTTGTGTTATTTCGTTCATAGGTTTTTTGGTTTCTGGAGCTTCTCTTTTCTGATTGTTTTCCTGTGGCGTTGATGCCAGGAAAACTTCGATGTGGAATTGAATTACTGATATTTTAACGATTTTGACTTTTATGTTTTAAGTGATTCATGTTTTTTTGGGGAAGATGCATCTTTTGCTAAGTCGTTACAGAGGTACACTATTAAATGATTTTGTTCTCCAGGTTTCTCAGAAGAGAATTTTCTTCTATCAACAGAAAAAATGTGTAAGTTGAATGAATCACGCATTTTGTTTCTGTTGATTTGACTGATTTAGCAAAACCGTGGAGTTTTGCCATTTACGAAAATGTAATCACTCATCTTTGGTTTTGTTTGACATGTTTCGTGTGAATCATTGTTAATTTGATTTTGAAGAGAGCCTCACACTGGTTTCTGCTCGACTCATTGCAAATATGAGTTCAGGCAAAAACCTAATGTCGCTCGAAACAATCAGTAGCGTGATGCTGCGTTCTGTACCATTTAGCTGTTTGTTTTGGAGTAATGAATTACTGTTTCTTTTCTAAACTTCGTGTGTTCTTTTTTCCACCCCGCACCTTTTCCTTTTGCGTCATCGTGACCAATCGTGCATGACTGACTATGTTAATTCATCGTTGCTCATAGGAAAAAAACTGGCGATAATGACGAGCCGAGGTGAGTCGCGCAGTTTTTCCTTTTCTTGTATTTTATTTAAGAGTGTTGTCATCGAAAATTTTAAAGGAAGATAATGCACATGCTGAAGCTTTGACCCCTTCAACACAATGTTATTTGTAAAGGCGGTTTTATGCAAGCCGAGTATGAGGCTGGACAGCCCGCAGGTACCCCCGATCTGGAATCGAACCCAACCTACCAGCTTTTGTGGCATGTGCTTAACGTACTGACATTTCCATATCCCAATTTATAGTTCAGGAAAAACTTGTTGTTCTCGTTTGGACCACTTAATCGCGCTTGCAATACATTACGATGTTTTTGCTTAGATCGTGCGAACTTCTCAATCCTGTCGGCCACGCTGTAAGTTGAAATCTAGGTCGCGCAGGGGCATTTAACCTGGCAGTGCGCACAGCAAAGCGAAAATTAAGGCGGGTCAAGACTCGCATTGGCAGGATAACGTTTAAATCAATGTATCTGTGTTTCTTGCCATGTCCAACCTTCGAAGCCAAGCGGCAGTTGGTGACACAGTTGAACTGAACATAAAAAATTCAGGTCATTGAACTGCGAGTCAGTCCTGGACTTGTAAGCGGAAGTTATTGTAGAGCGGTGCTTCCCTTGAACTCGTCTGTCTGGTCTCATCGCTGTTGTTTTGATGCGAAGTTACTCATGGCTGTAGGAGGAATTATTGCTTGTTTTGCTCTTTGCTCTCCCACTCAACACGAGTTCGCTTAGTGCTGGTGCCTTTTCATCGCTGCGTCCCGCACGTGCTTAGTTTTTTCACGAAAGGTTTGATTCTTAGCTGGCTATGCTGTCTACGGGAGGGCGCGTAACAATTTTTTAAGCGATAAGTGGACCGCTAAACTTGTTGAAATACCTGTTTTTAAATCAAGTTGTAAGTCGCGCGTTTGTGGCAACTTTAAAATTGGAAATGCTATCGCAGGAAAAAAATTGTTATTTTTCTGTATTTTTGTTGCGAATTTGGTCCTTGCTCTTGCAAACCGCGGTACACCACCAAGTACGTGTTCTTGCTTTAATTTTATTTTGGTTATTTTTTTGCTTCGGTTTCCACGCATGAGTTAATGCATTTCATTGCATGCGAAGGTTCAGTGAAAAAGAGAAATATCTGACTTCTGTTTTTTACTCACTGATTGCAAGCAATGCGCGTCATGCACAATGCTGTGATTATACCGAATGAATATTGCTAACTTTTGCAAATCAAAAGTTAAATTTTTTCATTATTGTAAATGAACTGTTTAAATCATCAAATTCGAAGCCTCAGTTGAAATGTTAACCAAAAAACACTTCTTTTGCGTTCTGATCATCCGTCGGTATTTGCTTACGGACAGTTTATTTTGACAATCCTGAGGCTACGGTGTTACGAACTGTTCTTCAGTCATTTGCAAAGTACGAGGATGAGCGGTTCCATGTAATGAAACGTGCACTTGCAATACAAAAATTTCGCCAGGAAACTTTTTACTTCGGATAAAAAAACTCACATTTAGACTAAACAGGCTACCGCACCTGCTTGGCGTTGTGGAATCCGGGTGTTGGACTGTGTTCCTCGCCTATCATTCCATGCACAGAGAATAGAGTTAATCACTTTGGAATTTCTGCAGTATAAGCATGGAATGGTCATTGCGAAGACGTGTTGCAGTTAAATCGAGACCAAAGCAGACCAAGAAGTTGCAACTAATGCGAAAAATAATGATAAAGTGCCCGACAAGCGACCACCTTCTGGTTGTGTCTCTATTTACAAAAAAAACTCTTGGTTAACTTTGTCAAGTGTTGCTATCTAGTATTCACAGTGAATCTTAACCTTTATTATATGTTGTCTTCGAAGTCGTATCGTTAACAAGTGCACATCGATGGTCTCGTTATACGGGTGTTCGACCGTTTTCACTATTCTTGCTGCAGAGTTTCCCTCCGAGCGGCCAAAGCCTGGCTGCCTAACGCCAACTCAAAGGCCCTCCCCACATCCCAGCTGAAAGAGATATTTCAGGTGAGCCATGCGTTGGTTCTTTAGTAGTTTCCTTCTATTTTTTTCGGGATAGACTGGTTGTTACGAAATGTTTTTTGGGCGCGATGTCAGAATACGCGTTTTTCTTCGAACGCTCAATTTCAAGATTTCTGTTGTGTGTTTGTCGCATTCTCAACGCGTTTCTGTCTTGGATCCAGCAAAAACTACCGTTTTATCTCCATATCTCACGACTACTTACAATCTGCAAAAATACTTGTATAATTTCATTTTTTACAAAATTGTTCCAAAGGTTTACGCCAAACGTTCAAATGAAAAGAATTTATACCTCACTTGGAATCTATTCTGGCACCACAAAATACCCTGTTCTGGGTAAATTTTGGATTCGTTTTTTAAATCGTCACTTGGTGCAAAGAGGCTCTCTGTTTTCCCGGAGGTGCACAATGAAAGCATTGGAAAGTGGGAAAAAACAGCTCAACTACTCATTGCTCCCGATAACGTGTTGCTGAGAAATTTCTAGTGTGATGTGTGATAGGTCGGCAATTAGCTTTCCCTGTTCTTAGTTGAGACTTACCGTGTAGGAGCTTGCTGGCGAATAAACTCTCCCTTTTGTACAGGAAGCTGATGCGCGAAAAAAGGGTGAGATCAACTACGAGCAGTTCGTCAAGTTTTATTACAGTCTCATGTTTGAGTGCCAGAAATCGGTTTATTCGTTTGTGGAGCATTATTCTTCAAATAAGTAAGTTTCGCTTGTTGCATCACAGTAGCTTTTTAAATTTAAACGAGGTGGTTTTGTGTCGACTGTGGTTTTGTAGTTTGAAGACGAAGCACGCTTAATTTCGAACTGTTTTAAAACGTGCTGTTTGAAATTTAATGGACTTGGTCAAGGTGCAGTCAATCTGTAGGATTGAAATTTCTAATGGCATCGTTGCTACTTGACGAATTAAATGTCGGCGCGGGGTTTTGCAGAAAAGACTGTTCATGAGCCTTTTTTCTTCCGCAGCACGACTTTTGGCCTTTTTAGGCCAAATTCGTAATTTTTGGCCTCTTTTAACTCCTTCGGTTTTTTTGTTTTTGAAAAAGGGCGAAACTAATTTTGGCTTTTTTGGCCTTCTTTGACCAATTCAATTTTTATGTCGGTTTGGCAGATTTCTGGACGCTGGCAGATATCTGGACACAGAATGATAAATTTTTAATGCAAACTTAATTTTGCACTGTATTTTTATGATTTTTAGCTTTGCTGTTTCATGCTTTTAGTTGTGCTGTTCAGGTTACTCCTTAGCAAGACGAATTTTTGAGACGTTTACTAATTGAGTGAGTTTTATTCTGTATATGAAGGGTTTTTAAGGTGTTTTAGGGACCCCAGAATTAAAAATCGGGTCCCTAGAATCAGAGAAAATTATCATCGGGTCCCTAGAATCAGAGAAATCGGGTCCCTACCGGTCAATACCGGGTACCTAACAGTATGCTTTTAAAAAATCCTGCTATATGTATATACAGTCTTTTAAAAGTGCTGTGCCACCTGTAATGGGTGTTTTAAAATGTTGTGTATCTATCTTGTATTTGGCTTTTTTGGTGCTTTCTGGCTCGATTACGGTTGACGTGGTCTTTTTTACTCATGACAACCTGGCAAACCTGCTAACAAGCACACACTTCTCAGTTCCGCATGTCCTCCGATCTGATGACTGCATTCAGACTAGATGTTTTTGCCATGTTACGTTTCTGCGCATTAGTTCATATACTGTCCCCAGCACCGACAAAGACAGAAGTCCTTGGTAAGTCCGAGGCATAGATCGTTGACGTTATCAATTTGATTCGAAACTTGCTTTTTGTGTTGCAATGCGCATAAAGACGAAGGCCCAACCTCGCTCTCTGGGGATGGACGTCTCAGTGCTTTGTCGGTTCCATTACGGAGACCTTTTCCCTAGCAGTCTTGCTTGTGCTTCAGTGTGCGTTGGATTAAGTCACGCATCACCTCAATTTAGAAGCGGGTAGAAAATCTGTGGCGGACCCACCGCGCGCCTGGCCTTGTGCGGACTCAGTTCCTTGTTTCAATGCTGGGTCTTTTTTAAACACCCGTACTTTACATGCCGTCATGGAACCGATAGTTCGTTTGCAGCTCCGTAGTAGAATGCATACGTGTGGAAGACATCGGTAACGCCGTGTACGACGTAAAATGCGTCGCCATGTGTTTGTTTTTAAGCGCCTGCTCATCTCCTGTGTCAGTCGCCGCGAAAGCATGAAGCTTTTCGTGGCGAAGAAGTGTTTTGGTGACGCCTTTCTGACATCACTGCCTATATTGAGACCTCGTCGCTTGTTACTTCCCAGTTGCGTCATGATCACCCCTGCTGATATGTGGCGGAGGCGTAAACTTTGTGTTCAACGTCCGCTAAGCTGTGACGTGGTTCTCGCTTCAGACAGCTGCTTGGGCAAACGTCGCTTTTCGCTAGTCAAAGCCCGAACTTTCGCCGGCAGTCACACCTAAGATGCTGCTCATTGCCTGTTGCTCCGACGTTTCAGACTCAGGCAACAGTTGCTCTGACAGAAAACACTCAAAACACCTTGTGTTGCAGTAACGCACACTGAAAACTTTGTGATGTTCTAACTTAGGCNAGGCAGACTTCATCTGCTCCGAAAGAAAATCCCGAAACATTTTCTCTTCTGATCTAGCAAAGATTTGTTCAGTTTAAAACATTAGGGCATCTGTCTTAACGTGTTTTACTGGAGTATTGTCCATCAAAGTCATTTTTAAGGCAAGGCCTGCTTGTCAAAATGTTTAAGGGACCCGGGTGCTAGATATAAGTGATTTATGTAGTGAACAATACAGCACAAAATGTGAACCACAGAGACCGGAAATGTGAACGATTGACATTCATAGCTTTAAGGTTGCTGGAAGTTGGCATGTCGACGATCGAATAAAGCGTAGAGCTTGCATGTAAATACTTGTCACACTGTTTATGCGAACTATCACCAGCTCTGTTCAATGCTCCACGTCTAAGGCTTGTCCAGTTTTATTTCGCTTGTAGCCCCAACATGTGGCGAAACCAGTGTGTTGGTGGCGGAGCAGCGATTGTCCTTGGTGCGGCTGCTACGCGTTTCTGGAACCGTTTCGAGTCGTTTACTTATTCTTTCGCTGCGTAAATCATCAAAAAAGGTTTGCTCGGCGACGTTGAAGGAAGAGAGCAGACGACGCTCGGAAACATGTCCTTCTCTTTGCTGATGCGCAGATTTCGAGAACATTGCTATCTTATGGATTGTAGTTAGCTTTGTTGCGCTTACTTACATGCCTCTACTACATCCACCACCGAAACGTAATTCTTTAGCACGAGAGTCGTACTTAAGGTGGGGATTTATTTGGTGTTGTTCTATCCGCAGGAAACGCTTGGTGTTTTATTAAGGCCATATACGATCCGAGTCACATTTGGTTCGGTTTGCATCGCCCAAACGCAAAGATCAGGCTCTGGTTGTTTTGTGCCAAGTAACTTAACTGTCGATGTTGCTGGAAGGCAGACACAGCGCTGCCGAATGAGTAGCTGGTTCCTTGCTCAAGTCGGAAAATGTTAACCTTATCAGTCACCAGCAGCGCCTTAGCGCGATGGATTGATTGGCAGTGATAAGCCAATCCAACGCGATACTTGACGTTGGGGATGAGGAAGTGATCGTCGAGTATGACGAGGACACCCTTCCACCAACAACGCATGCTGCTTGCACGTGAGGCGACAATGTTATAATCAATAACACTCGGGGAAAACTCGATCTACTTTCGTTTTCATCAGTGTCATGCGTTGTTTTGCCGATCGCCGAGCAGCTCGCGCGAGATCGGGTTGACTTGGATTTGCGTAATGACTTCGGGTTGACTCGAATTTGCATAACGGCAATCGGCGAAGACCGTTTGCAATCACCTAGTCTAGTTAGTTGTTACCCGAAACATGCGGCAGAAGCGAAGTGAATTCCAGGTAGGGGACTTTTGCGCTTGATTTATACCGTAGTGGTCTTGGTTGGTGTTTGGCAGTTGCATCAAACAAGCAAAAGTTTCAAGAAAGGTTTGAAAATGCTGTTAAGTACCAACTGGTGTTGCAAATGCAATATCCCCCCCCCTTCTCAGTAAATGCACATAATATGCGAGAATGTGACAATATTTATGAAAGTGACGGATAACTGTGAAATATATCATTTGTTTTCGTTTTTTAGCACATACTGAGCCTTCGTTTAGTTTCAGCTTTCGCTGAGCTCTGTTTTTTCTGTTGCCATATGCGCCAAAAACCAAACCATTAGAAAACAAGGCCGAAACTGTACAGATTGGGAAATTGGGTGTTCTGCTAAGCCTGTTGTTACGAACTACCCGCATAGTCGATGTTGGCTTGTTTCGATTAAAAGGGTCGAGTCAGTAGGGTAATTTGTGGTAGTGATTGTCGAAGACATAGGTAGGAGCAGGCAAATTTTTGGGGGTGCGAAAGATTTTTGCTCGAATTTCCCTAAACTTGCTCGCGCAACTCTTTGTGTATTTCCTCCCACACAGATCAGTTTTGGGGTGACCTCCCAAAAAAAAGGAAAAAAAGGTCTCATGTGATTCTCCCCACGTTGGGCGCCAATTTTTAAGAATCAAACAACGTTGGGCGCTATTTTTATCCGTATTTTCAGGTAGTTGCCCAGAATTTCAGGTATCTTGCGAACATTTTCATAGATTTTGCACAGATTTTCAGGGATTTCACCCGGATTTTCGACAAATCAAAACTTTTGGGGGTGCTGTTGCACCCCCTGCACCCCGGCCTCCACCGCTGGTCGAAGACCAATTGTTGACCTCAAGCGCGAATTCGGTAACAGGGGTGAAACATAGCTATTGGTCTACATCAGAGTCTACAAGTCGAAACTGCTGACCGCGAAGCCATTTTGTCAATAACTAAAAAATAATGTTTGCGAAAATTTTTTTTATTCGGCAGAATGTAACATAACCAGAAACAATCACATTGCGTAAAATGTCCGGCTCTCGAACTGTTGTGTAACAGCTTATATGGCCGTCTAGAATAAGTTTGGAGATCCTTGGTCTATGGCCGCTGCTCCGCGCTGGTTTGGGAAGTTTGTGAACCGTTTGCTGCGGTTTGCAAAAAAGTGAACACCTTATATTTACTGAAGTTTAATGAGAATCCCTTCAGGTCTTTTTAGGTCTCCTGCAGTCATTTGGACATTTTTTACAACCAATATCTGGTATCTAAAAATTTCCGACGATGAAACTTATCTTCCTATAATAAAAATAGTTGAAGTCAAGTCAGTTTTTTTCTTTAAGGATTGACCTTTGACCTTCGTAAATGCTGAGACATTTAAGAGGCCGCAACTATTTCATCCAAATACCGAGACGGTCGTAAAGCGGGGTTTTTGTGTGTTTTGGTGGTGGTCGCAAAGTGAGGTTCTACCGTGTCTTGAAGAGACCGCCGAGAAATTTAAGAGACTGAAACGGCCTGTCAAAACGCGCTAAAAACACTGGTTGAAGTTGCTGACCACTGATTCTGACAGTTCCTTGTGAGATGTCACGTTCTTACACGTAAATGGCGAAGACCAAACCAACCATGCGATGGGAATGAAATAAACTCATTCACATACATATAGAAAGCAAATAGCTTCGCGGTCAAGTGTGCATCAACCGCTACATCGTTAATCATTCCAGTCGGTACCCAGTAAGTTTGAAAAGTGGTTCACATTTTGAATTATGATGAAGTTTCCAAGACTCTGTTCCCGTCACTGTGTAAAATATCATACTTGCTTTATGGTGGACTGCATAGGCGCATTTGCTCCGCTTACTGACACAACTTGTGCCTTTTTTCTTTTGTTCTTTTGTTCATACATAAGTGAACGCATAAGATAACGTTGAAACACCTCGTTGGAGCGACCAGTTGGTCAGTGGCAGAGTGAAAACGTGGTACTTTGTTCAAATGTAAATGGTCGATGCCGGATTTGTATGTGGAGTGAGTCGTACAAACATTCGCTGGCAGCAAATGCAAGGAGATCCAATTCCAATCCCAGTCACTCTGTTAGTGATTGCCTTGAAAGGTTGTTTCGATCTTCAGTAACCAGTCCCATCGCCACGGTGGGGCTTTGGTGGGCTTAGCCCCCCGAAACAAGGCTCCAAGTCACCCCAAATTGAAATATTAAACATTATAAATGAGTGGAATTTTTGTCAAATTTGGATGTCAAATCCCCCTTGCACAAACGTAAAGCCTCCCTGTTAAAGACTTTCTGGCGACGGTTCTGTCGGCAACGATCGTGTTGTCAGCAAAAGACTTCGCGAAGTTGACGTTCAGTTTAATTGCGTGAAGGCATGATTCCAGCACAGATCAATCTTGGGTGGCTGGAGGCGGTTTCGTTGCGCTTGCCTGCTGTCTCGCGTCTCGCAACCGACTTGTGCACAGAACGCTATACTTGCTCGCTTAGCTTAACAATTTTGTGCAGTCTGTTTCAGACGGCGTGCATTTGGCTTAGCAGTTCAGTCGCTTCGGGGAACTTAACGTGTAACTCATCAGCGCATTTCGAACAGGTACTCTGTTATCGGTTCAATTCTTTCCGTATAGCGTTGGGAAAGCGTAGTCCTGTGGTTTTGACGTAAAGCCGTATGTGAGAAGATTACGTCCCAAAGCAAAAACTCTTCGCCGGGAAATGCCGTGAACGAAAAGCTAGTGCCTGTTACGAATTCCCTATTGTTTCTGTTCAAGTTAGTTAATATTAATATCTTGTTAGCTCAGGTGCACACGCGCCTGACGAATAACTTTCCCGAAGGTGCTGTTTGACGATCACTTCATTGCGTTGTGTTTTGAGTTTGAACGGATGCCTGGTGAGCTGTGTGCCCGTCTTAAAACCGATTTGAATTTCTCCTTGACGTGGAGCGCAAGCAGTTGTCTCGGTTCCACGTATGCGCATAAATCGCATTGAACCAGAACTACGAGCTCTTTTCTCATTTTCCGGCCCTGAAACATGCTTAAGCAACTGGTTCATCAGCAGATAAAAATCCAAACTTTTTTCTTTTGCAACAATTAAAATCTCTCGGTTCACTGCAAACTGTCGAGGAATCAGCCCACTGGGCTCTGTTTTCATGACTTTGCGATGAGATTTTAAGACTTGCACATACATGGGTTCAAGTAATTAGTTTCCACATACGTGAGGAATTCGAATTAATCAGCAAATTTTTTTACTAGGAAAGCGATTTCACGTGACACTACGCATCCTCAGTCCTGAAATCTTATTCAAAACTATTTGATAAAGATTTCAGATTTGACGACGCGCAGTGTTGCTAAAGCTGCTGATAATTTCTACTGCGTCGCGTTTGTGGAGACTAAATTTATTTCCTTTCATTGGGGTTTGACGTTGGCTGTGACGTGTCTCAGCGTAAGTACGTCGCAATCACTATGCTTCTTCAAGCAGTGATGGACCTCGTAACACTTAAAAGCTTGTGTCAAGCTTGTTTCTTAAAAATACAGAACTTTGTGGCTATTGGTACGGCGACAGCGCTTAATTCCCTGATGTGGCTAATGCAATCATCAGGCACACTCAAGATCATTGTATAATCTATGGTACTGAAGTCGAAACAGCCGCTTGAACGATTATACGCTAATGCGGGCACTCAGAAGCGCTTAACATTGTTTTCGAAATAGATGCAGCATCCATTGAGTTAAAGCAGTGGTTTTCAACCGGTGGACCATGGCCCGATGGTAGGCGATGACGCTTTTTCCGTTGGGCCACAGAGCTTGGCATCAATCAGACTGAAAGCATTTATGAGACTTCTATTTGAATAAAATGTAAGGACTGACGATGCATAGTGTTCATTGAAATCGATTTCCTATAAAAAATTTGCGATTGATTCCTTGCTTGTTCCACCTGTGGAGTGAAGTTGTTTGAGAGTTGTGAGAGTTGCATAATGGTGTCATTATGATCAAATACGATAGACCAGGAGTGGGCTAATAGCGGCCCGTGGGCCACATGTGGCCCGCAACAGCGTTTTCAGTGGCCCGCGGAAGCATTCAGAAAAATCTTCAAATCTGAACTATTCTCCTGCTCATCACAGTAAACGTTAGTGCTGAGGCTAACTTGAACCAAGACTTGCTAGGTACGGCCCTCCGCTATGCGCGGCCTTCTCAAAGTGTCCCCCAAGCCAAATTAATTGCCCACCCCTAGACAAATAGCAAAATAATCGTCCTGAATGTTACGTTTGTGATAGAACTCCTTAACAATGCTGGCCGAAGCTCTATTTACAAAAAATGGCCATGCTATGGCATAGCATTGCGATTGTTATGGAACAGCAGCTAATGCTAAGCTGAAGTTAAAGAAGTGTTAAATCTACGAAATTATAAGCTTTGGGCCACTGACAATATCTTTCCTAGTTGAATGGGCTTTGAGCAGTAAAAGTTTGGCCCCTGAGTTAAGCATTAAGACCTAGACATCTCACGTTATTATACGAAACCACAGTGACGCAGCGGCATGCAATGCATAGTGCACCTATCAAAATCATCGTGTCGATCCAACTTCGACCGTATTTGCGGCTTGTGTGGCAATCACTGGTTTTCGTTTGTGGGGCGGGAAAACTTACATTTGAGTGGGGTCGTGTGCCATAGATATAGATATATATACGCAGGTCAACTCATGATGTAAACAAATATGCTCCACTCTATTGCGATTTAAATTTTGCCGATTCTCTATACGTCGGACAAGGCATTTGCATAAAACGGCACTCGCCCACGTAAATACCCCTGCTCATTTTTACCGTCACCGATAGGCATTAACTGACAAGGGACTGACGCATGTTACGAGTAAAATGTTTTTTTTCAGTGTTGTGAACGCGTGCGGATCCCAACAATGTCGCAAGTATTTTCTTCAGCGCAGTGTATTTGCTCCTGAGAGACCCCAGGTGCGAACCTGGGCCCGAAAAACTCGTTTATTTCCCCGCGCGCCGCCTAACTTCGTTATGCCCCTGCATATGATACCCTTTCTTTTGCCTCGAACTTGGTGTTGAGCAACCAGAGACTGACGCTGTTAAAAGATTGAGGCGACGATTTTTTAAAGGAATCGTTAAAGGAAATCTTGTTTGTCGATAAGAGTGTTATAGGACTGAGTGTATCAAGCAGATAGAAGCCGCGTGCTGTGAACATCGCGTTTTATGGGCGGGGCTCTCACAAACGCAACTCCAAAAATCCCTAGAACAGTACCAAAAAAACCCTGAATCTGTGGTGGTGCAGCATAAAATCGGAGTGCCAATGATAAACGTTAAAAACAGAACCAAATATTTGTTGAGAAATATTTTGATTTGATTGTCTATAAACCAGTCCGGGTCGGGTATCCATTGCTAAGAAAACAGGATTTATTATTTGGACTTCTATGTGAATTAATTGGTAAGAACGGCAAATTTCATAGGAACGATGTAATTGCCAATAAATTCACAAGGAATTCCATATATTAACTAATGTTTTCTTAGCAATGGATACCCGGACTGGTTTATAGAGAACCAAATATGATTAGCAAAATAAACTGAAATGGTTCATTTCACACATTTTCATACTTTTCCGAAAATCCCTAAAAAGGGTGAAAAGTTCCAACCTCGGGACAAAATCTCAAAGTGAGAGCACTGTTTATGGGTCATCAATAAAATGCTTTCAGGAAATAAGTGACACTGTTTCTTGCTGTTCCTCCCTGTTTCATTGTTGGGCAGACCCAGCGTCGTGATAGCTCATGTCATGCGCCCGAGACGTGCAAGTATGGGGCGCCGTTCGTAAAAATATTATATCTGACAGATTTAGCACAAAAACTGCTATCTCTGCGCGCATTTAGCTATCTCTGCACATATATAGCTAAATCTGCATGCATATATAGCGCTGAAGCGTGTCGGAGGAAAACATGGTAT
>JGI24021J15306_10001465_pt1 | contig 23170 bp, 18 predicted proteins | sample Ectturendosymbi1_FD_15306 | JGI IMG/M metagenome (IMG submission 15306) | reverse complement strand
TTTAAACTTTAATAAACAAACTTCACTTTGCAAAAAACTGTATGATTTTATCTACTTTAGTAACTTCGCAATTACATTTTGAAATGTGTGCAGGACTTTATCGACACCCTGTATAACTTATCCTTGTTTGCATAGCATTAAATGAATATCGTAGATTTTTGTTTTTGTACAGTTCTAAAATTAGATGCGTGAACAGTGGCGCAGCCAAAATGAGGCCGAAGAGGCAATGCCCCCCCGAAACAAACTTGCCATAATTTTTACTGGTGCTTCAAATCAATTTTCAACTGCATGTTAGGAAATAAACGGAAGGAACAGTCGGATTTAAGAAGACATCAGTGACTGACACGTCTTGACTGGCCCCTCAAGAACAAAATTCTTGGCTGCGTTACTGTGCATGAATATGGTGGCAATTCGCATTCTATAAGTTTTGAAGCTCAAAGTTTGGCCAAGATACAATCCGGTTTGAAAGTAGTCTTTACTACGCCGTTGTCAATGGTTAGCAACAATATCATTGCTTTTAGATATTCATTTGTGAGAACATGTGTTGTGACGGTTCAATCAAAATTATATGGAGTCTTTATATTTTAATGAATGATTTCCCAAAAATCAGTTATATCAGGCAACTGAGTCCGATCTGTGCAGTTTCACAGTGTTTCAACTTTCATCAGATGTAAATTTGAAATCATTCAGCTGCAGCGGGAAGAGTCGGGAGGAAAATCTAATCTTAGCAACAATATGCTATATTGTGTTTATTTTTTAAGTGCTCAGGGCATTGATACTGTCGTTACATACAGTTAGTTTGCGATCCGTTTTTTCGACAATAATGCGTATGTAACCAAAAAAATCTAGATTGAATTGATTTCCCATTACGACTTCAAATTCCGCAGACAAGTTACTGTTTTTTCTTGAAACCAGTGATCTGTACGAATTTTGCGTGTAGTGGTGAGTTACCGCTGTGTGCAATTGAGTGCAGTCGATCATTTTTGCAATAGTGGGGTTGCCATGGTGTTTACATTTTAATTCTATTGTGTATCTCTGTGAAGACAGTCAATTAGCAATGTCTCATAAAACCAACAACCAAAGTAAGTTTAATGTAGCTAGGATGTTTTTACGGAAAAAGTCAAACCTAGCCAAAACATTTCACGGATTATTATCAATACACGAAACTTTTCTTCAGTAGAAACCAGCCTCTTGAAGCATGCTTTTGACTGGCATTTCAAGTCATTGAAAGCAGAATGTCTCTTTATCGGCTCAAATCTTAACACATTTGTTAGGAAAAACGTCAAACAAATGCACGTTTTATGGATGATGCTTTATAAATAAGGGACCTGGATTATTTAGATTCAAATTCGGTTATTGCTTGCCCCCCCTATTAAAAGTTTTGGCTTCGCGTCTGGTTAGGCATAAATTGCAACGGCTTGAAACTCAATGTGGAATAGATGTGTTGATACGTCTAATTTTAGAGAGAAATTATGCGGTTCACTAAAGAACCAGACGCAAAGTTAGACGAGACTTGGTCATTAAATCCGCAAGGGCACGAAATCCAATGTAGAAACAAGGCAGCGACAAGTTTACTTTTTGAGAGAACTCAGGCTGCTTTCCGAGGATTCTTGAGAGAGCTAACCCGATGTAAGATTAAGGCGGTGGCAAATCTGGCTTGCGAAATAAACTAGGTTGTTCTCTAGGCGTATGAGATAGAAGCGCAACCTCGCATTCGAGAAAAGTTTTTTCATGTGACATTCGAGAGAGCAGATAGCAAGAGAGAGAATGAGTCATGTGTAACATTTAAAAGAAGTGCACAATTAAATATTCGAGAGAAACAAAGCATTGATCTTTAATTGCGTAAGGGTTCGATGACAAAGACTTGGTGCATGAACTTTCAGGATTGCAATATACAGTATTTTTATCATTCTAATTTTGCAATATTTGACAATACAAAACCACCATGAAAAATCAGACGGGCTTGAATTTTCAACTTTGCAATGTAAGTTTTAGATGAAAACGCCATAATAAATCTTTTATGTGTTGTGTATATAAAAATATTTAAATGTTCTTTGGAAATTATAAAAAAAAGTATATGTGGCCATTTTTGGCAACCCTGCTAATGATGCTTACACCCGTAAAAATGCCTTCTGTTCATCATAATTCCTCCTGTGACGGACGTGCACGTGATGAAGAGAATAGAATGCGAAAAGAGAGTTTGTTCGACAAAACGTAGCCTAGGAAAAGCTGAACGTCGTCTGTACCTTGCGATGAAGTGAAGAAATAGAAATGCAAGCCTCCCTTCATTATAAGCCGCACGAAATGAAAAAAACTTTATAGGCCGCGGTATACAATCGAATAAATACAGTATATATTTGAGATTTCAACATTTTGCTTCCTCCGGGGTATTCAAGGGTCTGTATTTACGGTAGCTCTTGGTTTTCTTCCTACCAAGATTTCCGTCGGTATGTCCCACTGGCCTTCTTCATACCTACTTACTCCATGTTTAACTTTAGGTTTGCTTCTTGCGAGGATTCCCCCCTGCTCGTCACTGTAAGAGGGATGGAGTCCGCTGATTCATCCTTGTTATTATTATTGTGACGAAACAGTAATGCGTTACTTTAACTCCAAATAAAGAACGTGTCCGAAGGTCTTCTACCTTTGAACATGTCACGTGTTCGTGTAATGACGACACGAATTGTTAAGGTATAATAACACATGAAATTAGCCTACCAGTTTGCTTCTTGTGGTTGATGTTCACCTGAAAACATTAACCCGTTTGCAACCGGTTCAAGTTTCGGCATTGCGTATTCCATTTCCATTGAAAAGCGTTTGAACGTTTGGGATGGCGACCACCCGATGGCGTAGTTTAACTGAAAAGAGATCTCAATTAAACAACAGCTGAAAAACCTTGACAATATATTTTAATCAAAGATACTGTATTAGCAATAACATAGAAAAGCTTTTCGAGAAATTCTGGTTTTTATCACATTGTCTAGAAACATTCCTTAGATAAAATATTTGAGATTACGTATATCAGCTTGTGAGATTTTATCAATTTGAAGATGTCTATACAACCTCAATAGCACTCTTAATCATTCGATACGTTTCGTCTTTCGAAGCTTGCTGCTTGATCAATTTCTTCATTCCAGGCGGAAGAATAAAAATGAGCTTCTTGTCTGACTCAACGATTGTGCGAAAACCCTAACATAAAAGTAAAATTGATCAAAATCTTAAAACAGCAAGCTGCTCAATTTACAGTATATTGCTGTTTCAATTCCTTTTAATACTTTTAGTGATGAGCGTTTATTTTCGCCTAAACGCGTGGGGTGCTACGCAGTTTTTGACGGTTGCTTCAAAAAACAAAAACAAAAAAGATGATATGCCATTTTTATTAACTTGACTTGGTGTCAAACCCCTGGGATATCTTAGGGCTGCCCCAGTGCAGAATGCATGAGGTTGATCGCCAACATGGCATCTCTCCCCCTGCTGGTTAAAACACATCCAACAATTGCAAAAAAGTCTGATGTCTACATTCTGCAAGCACTCATGGATTTCATGATTCTCCTAGCAGTGTCGTATGACACCCTTAGACATTCACGTTGGTATCTGTCAATTATTTTTGAAAATCTTCGCCACATTCTTAGATAGTGTGATAGCCACCCCGTATATGAATGAAGGGGTAGGCCAGAACAAGGTGATCAAATATTTGCTTCGGTGCATCGCAACGGGAGCATGTTGGGTTCTGGTTTACTCCCCATCGAACGAATTTTTAGGAATCCTTGGCCTCTTTTCCTCTGAGACGGTTGACTGCTACCCATTGGCGCCTAGTAGCAATGTGGAATCCGGGCAGTGACACTGTGTGATATTCAATGATGTCTCATCTTGTTAGTGGGCTGTTTTTCCAGTATTCTACCCATGCCAACTTAACGCTTTTCAGAGTTGTAGAACGGTCGCCTTGACTTCAGCTTTGTTGTGGTGGGTGCCGGAGTAGTCGTTTGATGGGGATATTTAAGCAAAAGCGCAGGACTCGGGCACGGAGTAAAACGGGGCCAATGCAGAAATTATCAGGACTGTTTGGTCTGCGTCCCATTTTGCAAGTTTGCAAATAAGAGCGGTTCATGACTTAAGCTTGTTGGATACGTTGCTGAGGTATTTTCTGTAGGCTAAGCTACGGTCCAGTATGACACCCAGCTACTTGGGATAAGGTTCAGGTGAGAGCGGTTTGTTGTCAATATTGAGCTGCAAGACCTGGTGGGCTTGATGGTTGTCCAGATGAAAGAGTGATGTAGTGGTCTTGGTGGAACTCAGTCTGAGGTTTCACTGCTTAAAGAGCTGTTGAGTGTTGTTAGATGGTCAGACATGATGGCTGCTATTCTTGTAAGTCCTTCGGTTCGTAGAGCATAGCCCAGTCATCTGCAGAAACGAATTTTAGAGATTATGTTTCAGGCACGTCACTTAGAATGACGTTAAATAGAGTTGGTGCGGTGACAGAGCCCTGATCTACGCCAGTCTTGAGTGTGAAAATTTTGCTGGTGTCGTCACCCAGACAAACGTAGAATGTTCTGGTTCGGCTCATTCGTGCAACGATGGGCAAGATTTTCTTGCATTTGACTATCTGTGCTGAGCTTGAGCATGAATCCTTGTTGCCAAACAGTGTGATATATTGCTGATGAAGCCTGCACTGTAATTCTTTTTCATTTCAAAACCAGCTTCAACGTAGTTGCGACAGCTAACAATTGTCCAGCTGTGCTTCGTCTGCGAAAGAGTGCTTGTCCCGCGAAAGAGTGCTTGTTCCGTTGGTGTTTGCTCTTCAAGAAGGGGTATGATTCTGTTCAGGATGATGCATTCGAAGAGTTTGAAAGCGCAGCATAGAAAATAAATTAGCCTGTAGCTAGGTGGATCGTTTGCTGATTTCCCTGGCTTTCGTATGGCTGTGACTTTTAGCAATTTCCGAGTTCTTATATATTTCCCTTTGTTGATGACATCAGATAGGGCCTGCGCTAGTTGATTGCTTGCTTTCCAAGGTGTTTGAGCATTTTAGGAAAAATTTCACGCGGTACTGAAGATTTCTTGACTTTGTGCTTTTTTGTGCTTTATAAATTTCCCGAGAAGTAACTGGTCCTGTTAAATACTATTTGTTCATTTTGCAGAAACTGACTATGGCATAATCGCCTGTATTCTTTCCTTGCAGGGTGACGTTTTATAAGTAAGGTTCAAGTGTCTAGGCTTGAGGGTTTGTGAATTCAAAATTTTTACTGCTTCTAGCCATCTATCCCTTCTTTCATTGGTTAATGTGTTCAACATTAACCTTTCTGCGTTTTCTAGGCTCAAGTGCTTTTCGTATTCTTTGAAAAGGGTTTCGCTCTAGTAGGACCAGCATGGGATGCATTTCGTTTTTTTATCCCCTGGTATATTTTATTTTACACAGGTTAAGATAAATTTTCTCAAAGATTCCAGGTTTTTATCTTTTGCTGGTACTCCTACACATGCTGGTTCAATGTCAGAGGTATATTTTGCCCAGTTTACGTTTTGGAAATTCCATTGTGCTGGATTGGTCGGAAGGGATATTAATGCCAACGGTGATGAGGTTTAGTCGATGTCGACTGTGTAAGAAATTTTCCAATACTTTGTGATTATTGAGGGGTCCCAGGTTAATGTTACTTGTGACAAAAAAGCATAGGTCGTGTGAGTAGTCACGTTTTCACCTGGCTGATATGAAAGTACTAGGTTGTTTGGGGCCGGACAATGAATGCAAGTCTTTGTCATGTTCCCATCTACTGATTTCTTCTCCCGCTTTGTTGTTGTCAGCGTAACCCCAGTCAATTTATTGGCTGTTGAAGTCTCCGAATATCATTACTGGATGGGAGCATCTACGAAGCGGCGGATTGGGTCACTGGGCTTCTGGGTTTGTAAACGTTACATTAGTGAGGTTTTCAAACATTGATGTTAACCTAAGATTATTGTCAAGTTCTAGGTCTGTTTCGATTTCTTCTGGTTTGGTTGCTTGTGTTCCATAAACGTATAGTCTGTACTTTTCCTGATGAATTGTTGTAATAAAACTGTATCTAGGGATTCTACTTCGTGATTTAGCCGGATCTTCAGTTGTGAGTGCTTCTTGGAGAATCAGGGTGTTAACGTCATGGTCTTGTAGTACTCTTGACAGGTATTCACACCTGGCCATTGATAATTCCTCAACGTTGAGAGACACGATGGCGGTTGAATAAATTGGAGGTTCTTTATTTGTGGTTGTTGGGCGCCTTGTTTAGTTTTCGAACCACTTGAGTTCCAAGCAACAAGAACGCGGTCGTTGATAACCTGGACCATGACCTATCCAGCATAATTGACTTCGTTATTATCCGGGTGGGTGTCAGCTTTGGATGAATCTTATACTGGCACTTCGTCAGCAGGGTTTCCAGCATGGGTGTCCCTGACCTAGTATAGCCGGTCTGAATCGTTAGATGCACCGTGCCTCTACACAGCGACAGTGTGTTGACGCAGGTGGTGGAGTATTCATGAAATAAATTACGCCTGGCCTCAAATGAAACCGCAACACTGAAAACGCAATTCAGCACTCTACAGCTTTATCTTTCCTTTCTGATCAAGTTTCAAAAATATTTGTGCTCCAGCCAACGAGTACAAACCTTAAAGTCACTCAGAAGCATACTGCAGCTGCAAACGAGTCTCACGACACGAGACTCTATTTTAATACACTACCATTTTTGTGAACAATGCCAAAGAATTGCTACTGTAGATTTTAAAGAAATTTCACAAAGATTCTTGTCTCATGGCACCAAAAGTGTAAAACTATGCTACCAGCATTGACAAGTGAAACAGTTAGTGACAGAGTAAATATTTCAAAATCGCAGGTCACAGTTCGGGTGTGTTACTTTTATGTTTGAAATTTTTTTAGGCCAATTTTTCACCCATTTATGTTAATTACCCTTTCGTATTTGACAAAATAAGGGAAACGCAGTAAAACACACTTTGTAGACGTTTTGGTAAACAGTTACCATCACCGATACGGTAAAAAATCAAACCGTTAGAAGCGTTTTGCGATTTCAACACCGATACGGTAAAAAATCAAACCGTTAGAAGCGTTTTGCGATTTTATACAACAGCCAATAAAAGCAATCTTGTAACTACGGTAATTCACACAAAACAGAGTAGCTGGCAACTTCATCAGTCGACTTTTACGTAAAAATTTTTGAGGCTAAGTATGTGAGGAAATTGAAAACTTTGTTTTTTCAAAAACAGGTTTCCATTGACGAAATAGTGAAGTTTAATAATTGAGCGTTAATTATTTGCCACCGACGTGTTTTAAATCGCCTAGTTTAGGTTACTAAAATTCTGAAGATTGAAAAACACTCCACTGATCGGTAACGAATTGTTGAGTTTGAGCGATGATGATGCGGTGGCTTTTTTGCCTGAAGGACAGTAGGACAGTATTCTTTCAGTTAAAACTGAAAAAAAAGATTTTCAAATGGGTGAAGACAGCAACTAGTGGATGATGATATTTCAAATAGATTAAGATAGCATCCAGTGTAAATGACAAACCAAATCAAACTGATGGGCTGGAGAGTGACTGAGTTACGATAAAAATAAATAACAGTAGCAAAAACTAAACTGCGTGAAAACGGAAGTTTTCAGTGTGAGATTAATATTTATAAAAATTGACGATACATTACAGTAATTAAAGGTCTTCTTTGTTGTGAAGATATGCCACATGCATTTCATGTTTCTTTACCTTATTTTTCTTCAAAGCATCCTACCTATTTTTATGAAAACTTAACCGGAATTGTGATGTTTCATATCTAGCACCATCAGTTGCACAGAGTGTTGGGGTTCTAAATGAAATTAAGCCTACTTTTAAAACAAATTTACAATATTTCTACAATCTTCTTATCAAGCCAAAGTTGTCATATGAAAAATTATTTGTTCTTCAGCCAGTAACAGACCTTCATACAAACTCAATGTGTTAATAAACCAAATAAGCGAGCACTTGGTTGCATAGGTTTTACTAATAGTTACAAATATTTAAGCACTCTACATATAAACTCAAAAAATAAAATTCGTGAATTATAACATTATCAGCTTGGCAAGTATATGTTAAAACGTCTGTGTAAAGGTCTGTAGTGGAATGCGCCGCGTTCCCTTTGCAATAAGTGGAGCGTTTCTAGCCGAAGGCGGGGCTCGCGATAAACCTTTGTTGCACGTATCGCAGTGGCGGAGTTAGTTGGTGCCGGGCCTGTCGTGTTGAATGTGTTCCGGGTTTTTGACTGGGGAATTCCGGGACAGTCTCATCTAAGTTTTTTCTGTGTCTTCCCAAAGTTGGTTGTGCCCAGAAAATGTTTTGTTAAAAGTTTAAGACATGCAAAAAAACAACAATCTGCTCCCCTTAAAATTTTTTTTCTGTCCCACACATTAATACCTGGACCTGCGCCTCTCCATGGAGAATATAATGCTGGATATTTTTCGCGTTTTTATACTTAATTGTGTTTCATGTCCTAGTGCAATCGCTACTTAAATATGTTTGTGTACTGCGACATCTGTGAAGAGCAACTTTGAAGTATGTGCGTACATGTCCTTGGGCCTCTAGGAAGCAAAACTCCGTTTGTTGAGCAAGCAGTTCTGCTCCTCTACGTGAACCGTTCGGAATGACGGTGCTAATTGGAATGAACTTAGTCGCGAGAATGTACATTTTTAAGACACGAAACGGGTTACCAAATGATATACTGTACAAGTACGTCAACCTCATGAACGACAACGAAAATACGTCAATGGAAAGTACAAGGACGTCAGTGGAAAGCAATGAAGGCCAGTGGAAAGTACCAGAATCACAATTCGAAACTTCTTCAATTCAGTAAATTGCCTTCAGAATCTTGAGTGATGCGGTTTAACCCATAGCTCCCAACAAAAATCACCTACATTGACGATCTGCTAGAACAGCGTCCAACTGCTTTTGACCTACGGGCCATTTTACAAAAACGTGTCAATTTGCGGGACACAACATGCTTAAGTCATACAGCACGCTTAAGTGACCAATACTTGGTTTTCGCTTTTTTTGTTTGTTTGTTTGTTCATTGTGTAGTGCTGCTACTTTCTACAAACGTTTTTAGATTCCATTGAGATTCGCTCTTATTTTCACATTTGGATCTCAGCTGCATTAGTTGTTTATAAACCAGTGTGATTCTACAACAAAAAATTTTTAGTTACTCAACATCTCCATTATTTTTTCAATTACAGAACTGAAAATTCTCCAGTTGCTGCTTTCTCTTTATCTGAGCTTCACTCACACTTCCACGTTTCAGTTGCGTTTGTTGTGTTTCTTCTAAGTTTGCGTGATTGTGCAAGAGAAAATATTTTTGTTGCTCTTTAGGGCCTGCAGTAAGCTAATGACAGCTGTGATCGTCACATCTTGCTCGTGGATTCTGAGAGTGCAATCTGTGTTCGGGATAAAATTTTCCAACCATATTTGCACAGAACATTGCAATCAGGATTGCTTTCAAAAATTTATTTGCAATTACCATTTTCACATACAGCTAGACTCGCCAATATAAAGTACATGCTTTTGTGTATTTACAGGCGTAAAGGTAACTATTAGAAAAAATATTCGCCGGCATAATGGTTTCATTTCGTATTAAAAAATGGAAATAATTATTTATGGGATTTCTCCATTAAATCCAGACCTTTTTTCTCTACGCGATATTGTGGTAGTGTTAAAAACATCGCAATTTATCAGTGACAACCCTATTTCTTACATTTTTCAGAATCGTAACGTTCGTTCTTTTGACTATTATCTACCATTATTGGAAATACTTACAGCCAGTTTCCCAATTCTGCTGTTCATCGTAAACAGTAAAGTATTTCCTACGGAGAACTTCTTTGACTTCTTTCACGATTCTGCGTACTTGTTCCTGATCGGCTGCATCTTGTTCAGATGAAAAATGGTATAAGAGGTAGGCGTGATATTCTTTGTCATCTGTAACGGCACGATTGCTCTCTGAAGCAAATTCACCTGATTTGGAAATTTGTCAAATGTAGTTGGTACGTAAATCCTCAGTAAACGGGCACATTTTTCTATAAATATATATCGTTACCATTCGGTGTGCTTGCTAAAAAATAAAATTTACCAGACAAAGTAACCTCCTGTGTTTGACACTTCGATAGACATTTTTATCGCACAACGTTTAACACCAAAATAAAAATTGGAAATACTACTCAATGTTTACTTGTATGTTGAGGTTTTCGAAATGTTTTGTCGCCAATACTCCCTCTAAGCCAGGGGTGTGCAACCTTTTGCTATTGCCGGCCGCATTACTTTTATTTGTCTGAAGTGCGGCCACCAATGAGTTCGAGTTATATTTATGGGATAAGTTTAAATAAAGAATAGTTTTTTTTCCGGTGTATGTCATATACTTGTGTCTAAAAGTATAATAAAATGTCAAACATTTCAATGAATTGTTATAAAAAAAACATCACCATCCAGATTGTTACGCATCGTGTCGACTGATTTTTTGCCTTGCGTTTGTTTTGCTTCAATGTACGCCAGATTCATAACCCGGTCCGGATGCAAATGAAAGGGAAACAAGGGAAACATCACCATTAGTATAAGACATCTAGTAAACTTCCTGGAAGTGTTAAATGACAACTACTTAACGCGGAAATACACATTTCATAGTTGTAGGAAANAGACAGTTTTCGACGACATGTTTTTAAGCNTCACTTTCTTTTTTAGTTGTTGCAACTNTGCCTTTGTTTTTTCTTTTTTTATGTGCTTTTTTCCAGTTTTCTAAATTGNATTCTATCGTNTTCAAACCGTTTCTTACCGATTTGGCGAGAATATCTCTTTGCATCTCCAGCACAGCAATCATTTGTTGATTCTCAGCGCATTCTTGCGAGAGTTTCTTGTTCGTGGATCGAAGCTGCATCAGTTCTTCTTCAGAAACGTGAAGTTCGTTCATCTGCGTACATTTAGTATGGTATAAAACTTGCCTTACAGTCTGGTCACATACAGAAATTTAGCAATTGCCCTTAAAGCTCTGAATAAAGTTTTGTGTTTTCCAAAAATACGAATTTGTTAATGTCACCGACTTTTGTACTTCATCCAGCTAGAGCAAACCTGTAGTTCAATGGTTTTCCGTTCTGCTTCGGCGAGCGCAAGCTTTTCGTCCAATCCTCGGCGTTGAAAGGATGCTTTGCGCAGCTCTTCGTCCTTTTCTTCAACCATCGACGTAAGTTTTGAGCACGCTTGTCTCCAGTGCTCGATCTGTGCCTGGTTGTGTTGTGTGGATGACGTCAGCTCGTCACTGACACGGGTCAAGTGCTGCGGATGAGAGAAGTCGGATTAAAGTAGAATCGCACAGAACTTATTCAAAGGCAACCGTGTTTGTTATCAGTTATGTGTAACAGCTGATTTCGGAATATTTCATTTGCATTCTGCACTCTTCCTTACGAAATGCTGTATTATATTTCATTACGTACTGTTTTCATTTGCATTATGTAATTCTCGCGTTGTTGTTTCTAATACAACTGAGCAAGACTTCCGCGTTTTGCTCCAACTCCACGATTGCGATGGCAAACCTAGAAGGGATATCGCACCACCAAACATGAAAATGGTATCAACTTTTCCTCCGCTGTTTCTGTGACTTCATACTTTCTATGTCATAAAAATCGCGCGACATTATGACATTGTTGCACGAATTTGTTGCAACTATTCCGGTACTTAAATTTGCTGCAGGTGCTTCATATTGATGCCACAACATTGTGCTACGTATACGAAACAAAGAAATGTCATGATTTTTGTGTTACAAGCCACTGCGTGAAAATTGTTTATCAAAAGAAGTTGACCGCAGCATAAGAGCAATGTTTTTGTTTTGGCTGCAACTCAGTTACTTCATGATCATTGATCTAAAGCGCTCAGACAAAGGGCATCGTTTAGGGAAGATCCATAACATTACAGCTTCTGTCTCTCCAACTTGGGCCGACAATTTATCGCGTTCCCGTCTAAGGTCGTTGATTTCCTTGTTTAGTTTCTTCGTTTCTTCGTCATAACGGCTCTGAAGATCCGAATTGCTTTCCTCCTGGGCTGCGAGTTTCTGGCGAAACACGAAAAATGCGTTGATTAAACCACTACAAGCAAGTATCACGACAGATTTTTGTTAGGTCATTATAAACGCAGTCTTTGATAAAAAGCTGCAGCTCTGTTTATTTTTCTGACTGAAATTTTTCATTTAACGAAGTAATTAGTGGAAAAGCATTCGACTTGTCCAAAACGCTGTGCAACTTTGTTATCAGCTGCAACATCGAACGTGGCAACAAACATTACTGTCTAAATTTATTCACAATTGCTCACTGTGGCCAAGTCTTCTTTTTCTCTATCGATTTGATTCTTTTGTGTCTGCAGCATCGAGATTTGCTGCATGTCCATGTTATGCACTCCTTCGAAATACTTCGCCTGTTCGGCGAGTTCTTCCGCCCGGGGTCGCAAAAGGTTTAGCTCTTTCGAAAGTCTTTCGCATTCCTGTGCGATGATGTAGTTGGCGCATAAGCGAACGAAATAGAACAACAGCCAGGTTATGCTTTGAGATTGCTAACGCAAACACTTTCGACCGTTCTCTGCAGTTCAGTTAAAATTTTATTTTGTTCAATTACAAAGATTCGTCCTCAGTCAAAAAGTTTTGTCATTGTTTTTTTAATTAAATTTTTTAATGCAGCACCAAGCAAATGATTCAGACTATTGCAAACTGCCTTACAGCACACAAAACCATAACTTGTTTTGTTTTGGATTTGATATATGTGCTTCTAAACGGAGAGTTTTTTATCTGGCAGAAATTATTGCAATCTTTTACCATTTACTTATTTGATAGATTGAGTTATTGGCGCAATTCAGATGAAAATCGTACATTTTATCAAACAGATTTGTTGCCAATATCTTGATATGAATCACTTGACGGCTTCTTACAATAAAACAAACCATACACCAAAAGTTTCACATAAAACAGTCACAGAATGCTCGCAGGAATTATGTCAAGTTCAAAGAAACGGCGCACACCCACCTTCGACAATGCTTTAGCTTGTTCGTGATTGCGCAAACTTTCCTCCGTTGTTTTCGATAGTTCAAGCCGAACTTTCGCCAGTTCGGAGTGTAGGTTGGTTATTTCATCTTCGCACGCAACCTTTGCCTTAAAACACAGGGCCTTGGTAACCGCGCGTTTTGCGACAAACCGCCAGCATAGTAGAGGCGATGTCGCGGCAGCAAAATAAAAATTTCAATTATTCTTTTGGATTCATCTCGAATCAAATGAACATTGGTGGTATAAACCGCTAGGTCTAGGAGACTATTGAGAAATTATGTTAACATTTCGCTTTTCAGCGTTTAGCGGCGTATTCATGACACATCTGCATCACACACAAGATTGAACGTTGCCTGCGTTTGTTCCATGAGATCAGTGTCTCACAAGAGCGTTTGGACAGATCTTACCAGAAGTAAAAAATCAACAGGATGGAAGACCGCAAGACGTTCAAGGCGCGTTTGGATTGAGCACAGGTTTGTGAATTGTCTGAGACTTGTGGAAAGAAACAGTGACTTTTGTTACTTTGTTAAAAGAGCACCATTCTAGGAGTTTTTGTTAATTGCTTGGAAGCAATAAATAGCGGGACTGTTTTTCAAATATTTGGCGATTTTTTTGAAAGGGATGTACCAGAATACGCGCGCAGCCTCTTTGATCGAAGCGGTTTTTGACAAGCGACGTATAAAGCCCACGCAGTAAGATTAATCTAACTACATCGAAGTGGAAAAATTACTTTTTTGCGGATAATCACTCTGTTGCTTCTTTGTTGATTTCCCAATTTGTTTTGCTTTTTTAAACGCGTTTTTGCTTGGCAAAAATAAACATTTCATAAATTTGTAAAAACCAGTAGAATTTTTTCCGCTTTGCGCTACTCGAAAACACTACCTCTCCACCATAAAAATATGCGTTCAAACGGCTGTTGACAGATGCTTTCCAGTAAACAGGAACACCAATTCTTGTAAGGAAGAGGAGACATGCACAAAGAAACTTTACTGCAATAACGTATGAAGGATCATTTACCTTCTTCAAGTCTTGATTGATTTGTTTGATGGATTGAAGAGTTTTTTCTAGTTCTTCGTTGTACCTCACTGCCCTCTCGCGGTCTTGCTGCATTTCTGCATGGCTCCGCCGGAGGTCAGCAAGATCTTTGCCTTGCTTGAGCAGCTTGTCACGAGACATTTCTAGTTCCTGGATGATACCAACTAGGTAAACAGTTGTTGCATAAGGTGCATCGGTATGTCTACGAAAGACATTTTGCCATTTTGTTTTTGAATAAATGTGGAGGTTGCTTCCACACGCAAATACTTGCAACGTGGTCGTACATTCTTACACATACGATAATAATCACCTCTTTGCAGCTGTTGAGTGCGTTAGTGTTGCGATCGTAACGCTCGGACAGATCCTGCAGGTCTGTTTGACATCGACTAAGTCTTTGTCCAAGGTCAGTGTTTCTGTTTATCAAGGCCTGCAATAAAGGTTAACAACGGCTTTGACTTTGCGCGTTTGAGCGGACACTCATTTGTGCACATTTTGAAAATCTTTACCACTCGCAGAAACAAACCTTTACGTTTATTTTTGGGACAAAGTTGTTTTGCGCATTGCCGTTTTAATGCAAAAGTTATTAGAAAAATTTATTTTCTGATCAGGTGTATCTTACCAAAACTTGGTGTTCGACCAACTGCAGGCGACAAACTACTTCAAGGAAAATTTGCTTCAGTGCTCTGTGGCGCAAGGACGGTCTTAGAGCGCCATCAAGCTTACTTTGATGTTTTGTGAATTTGCATTTTTTCTCTTTGCGGTTCATTAACTTTTCAAAGTGGTTAACGTGTTCTGCATACACACAACCAAACGTCAGATCCATATCTTCGTAATAGAGATTGCCGAAAATGCCATTTAATTAATAAAACGTGTTGAGATCTGTCAAAACCTGTTGCGCTTTCTGTGATTTTTCTAGTTCGGAAAAAGCATGGCTCTTTTCCTTTTCCAGTAGTTCGCACTTCTGTCGAGAAATGTTCAGACGTTCTTGAACGACGTCCAAATCTTTGGCTGTATTCTTTTGCAACTAAACAAGATTTTGCAAGCTTCGTTAACCCTCACCAAGCAAAATACAACTGTACAAGTGACCAGCCGTCATAACAAAAACGATTTAATTTAGCTAAGGTCCCCGTATTGGAAACCCCTGTTGAAATCAGTCAAAAATATTTTTTGTGAAACTTTTCCAGTAGTGTTTGTCTCGCAAATAAACAAGTAAGTTCACTTGCGCAACTTAATCAAATGCTGTTAATTGTTGCGCAGATTCAATGTACAATAATGCTTGGATGTACGCGACGTAAAGGAAAGCTTCGCGCATCCATACCTCTACATTGCCTTGTGATTCATCTTTTAGATCTTTTATGGCTTTGTTCAGGTGCTCAATCGTTATGTGATGCTGCTTTTTGTCGGCGAGAAGCAAATCAAGCTGACAACGAAGACGACTCGACTCTCGGCCGCGCTCGTCCATTCTAGATATAAACGATCACGTTCCGCTACCACTTCAACAACAGAGCGCGCGATTGATCGCAGACCAAGACAAACATTGAAATGTTTATGTTGTTCCCACTTACACGAATATAAAACCCAATGTTACGAACTTTGTTCATGTTCGCTGTTCCCCCGGTCGTGTCTCAAGAAATAATTGGAAGTAGTGTAAGCTGAAAGTTAATCGGAGTTTTTGCATTAAACTGCTCTTTTTCAGATAAACCTAATGATGTTTCCGAAATGCATTTGTTGACAGTAATGTGAAACGCAGCTACAAGGATTCGCTTGCTTGCGCACTTCACTTTGTCCTGCTTTCAAGAACGGAAATAGCAAATTTGGGAACATGGATTCCACGGGAAATATATCGCAACCGGTGAAAAGCTTATGGCTGATGACAAACTGCTGCTCGTGAAATGCTAAAAAGTTTCATGAACACGTTTCTCGCTAATATTTGCCACTGAAACGATTGCTGTTGAGACTGAACTGTCTGCGTGTTTGTCGAAATGATAGGTCACGATTGCAGAGAAACTGAAACTTTGTTGGACACACAGAAACAGTAGCTTATTGCAACCGCCTTCCTTAAAATAAAAAATTGCGACGACTTAATTAGAGCAATACGTTTGTTACACTGCAAGAAAGTATCAAATTATCCGACAACGCTCTTTATTACAACTACCGCAAACGCTTCATTGATAAATTGATTATCAATTGCGAAATTAATTAATAAATCGAAATTAATTAATAAATTGATTATCAATGAAACTCTCACTTTCTTTTAAGAATTTCCCTTTCTTCAGCGTTGTCTTTGGACCTTTGCATGAAGCTGTTTCTCTCCTTTTCGAGAAACTGTGTCTTCGTCTCTAGTTCTTGTTGCACTTGTTGCAGAAGTCGTATTGTGGTTTTCGCTTCGTTCACATCCAGCTCCCCTTCCCTCAGACGCTCATTTTGTATCTGCAGTCGCACAGACCGATCCGTAATTTTGGAAACTTTTTTTCTGAATCGAGTTTTAAGACCCACAACTTGTGTTCTAATCTTTCCTGAAGCGCAGCATCTGTCATTGATGGCACAGTACTTGTCGCAAAAACCCGCAAGAGAAGTGTAGGTTTAGATCAAATGGCACAGTAAGATTTGAATCAGTTTAAATTAACTGGAAAAAAAATTGTCGCAATTGCGTTGTCAGCCCAGTTCAGTCAAACTAAGATGCGGAATTTGCTTGTAAGATAGCCATAAATTCCATTCCAAAACAGAATCCGTGCAGCACAACTTTTATTAACACGATTAGTCGGCTTGCATCGAAAAAAAACAACTTTTGAATGTTTCTAATGTTGCAGCAGTGCCACTAACATTATAAAATCTTGAAACGCCAATATGAATGTTATTTGCTAAATGTGAAGCTGCGTCGTCATTAAAGATTCTTATAGGTTAAAGACAGATTACTTTTGTTTTAGTATTTTACACACACGATACCTCCATGGTTTTTTGAGCGTCCGCTAGTTTCCTTAAAAGTATTTCCCTCCGTGACTCGCTGTCGTCCAAAGCATCTTGAAAGTTGTCTCTTTCGATTTCAATCAACCTCGGTGGTGTCCAGCCATTGGGCGACGAGCTGCGAGCAAAGCACGTTAGGCATGACCGGCGCTTTGCATTGGGCATTATGATGTGCAGACTTTTTAAATGTTTCGCGCTTAAGACTTTTTCGGCCTCTTTATCTGTTTTTCCAAACTCTTTCGCAGTTCATAACGAACCCAGTAGGAAAAAGGGGATGTTTTATCTCTTTTGGAAGTAGGATACCATGTTGTATTTTACGACAAGATTTGTGAGTTCGACGGTCCATATTGAGTTGGATTTCTTTCATTCTGAAGTCTTTCATTCTTCATTCTGAAGTTTTAATTTTGACATTTTATCTCTAGGTGCATTTGTGACTCCAGCGTCAACTTTCTAAAACGTTTTCGAAATTAATTCTATGCATATTTAAAACAGATGCCTACTACGTGAAACGTCACTTTGCTTGCCACAACGTTTTCTTTTTACTTTATCCAGTATTGAGCTTTTCGTTGTTAGAAACGTATTGTACGTCAAAGCGCTTAGTGATCTAATGCTATTACGTTCGGTTTTTCTTGTTTTTATATTGATTATGACCAGAGGTACACGGCTCCTCAGGAGCAATCCCTTTGTTTATCGTTGTATCTCGGTGTTCCGGTTTGCTGTTTGGTCACGCCTGAAAACTAAAGCGACCACAGGTAAAAGGGGAAACTTAAGGGCTGAAAAACGGAGTAATTGAATTGACCAGTTTGGCACGAAAGAAACGAGAACTTTTTCTGCTGTTTCACTTTATTTTTATAATTTTCGCAGGAAATCAAAAGAATTTACAAAACCTGTTCTTCGAAACAAACTCGAAACCACCGTTTTTTAAACTTCCTTACCAGAATTGCGCAACGTTGTGGTTCGAAATAAATAAAAAATCTGAAAAACAACGTCTCTGTCAAAAAATGTACGGTTACCTGCGAATGGGGGACGGCGATCGAGAACGAGAGTTGATAGGAGACGGTGAACGACGTGAATTCATTGGATAATAACTTCCTTGTTCGGCAGAGCGTGACCACCTGTCTTGCTGCAAAAAAATGTGGTTTAATAAATACTGATAGACAAATAAACCTTAACCCAAAATTTTTCAACCTCGAACACAAGTCGCTTTCAGTGTATAATAAACACGTTACGGCAAAAGTTACTTTGAAACACGACTGTCTTTTGTACGTCTCATCAAGCACTTGCATGGCTCTTCTGACTGCAGCGGAGGGAGTGGAGGCTCGACTGCGTGATGGTGCGCGGGTGTCCCTTCAAAATCAAAGTAGGTTAGTGAGCAATAAAACAAGCTCTCCTCGACCGATAAGTCATTTGGTCCTTCGACAACACAAGCGTTTTTTAACAAACCAAATAGCGTTTGGACTTAATAGCTATAAACATCATTCGCAACCAGTGTCAACTCCCATACGCACGGCGGCCTCATTCTCTCCATCAATGAAAAACATTAATACAGCCAGTATTGTATGATGTGCAAATAATGAAAGGGAATTGTATTTTCGCAAACAAACGACCTTATTACATCGCACAAAATGTTACGGCTAGGCCAAATTTCCAAAATTGATCAACTGTCCGACGAAAAGAAGCAAGTAGCACAGGTATGAGTGAAAATGAAAAACCTGAGAGCCCAAAGAAACAACTGCTTGTGTTGTTCTAAGTAGGCGCTTATCTTAATGTGGATTGCTACCATGGGCGTCGGATGGAATTTTTCCAGAAGGGGCCACGAAAGGGGGTTTTCCAAAATTTTTCCAGGGGGGCCAAAAGTGGTGAAATTTGTTTTTTCCCACTCAAAACTGAAAAAACAACATTTTTGATGAAAATTTCAAAATCCATAGGGGGCCTTGGCCCCCCATGCCCCCTTCCGACCTCCATGATTGCTGCCTTTGCGTGCTACCTACACATTCTCCATTTGATTATTTTCATTAAAAATAGTCTCAGTGCTCGGTTAAAGTAAATCTTGCTTGTTCTTTGTGTCACGGTTTAACTAAAGTTTGTGGACTGTAAGGTTTATTGGCAATTCGGAATTTAAGCACATTGCTTTTTTGCTTTTACCACAGTTACCAATCACAGCTTTGCAGATTTTGCCCCCGACAACGTGAACAAAGCTGTGAAACAAGATTTAGCTGCCGCCATAGTGTCGCAGCTGCAACTAAACCTGTCAGTGATACAGCAGCCACAGTGTATCGGTTTACCTGCCCCTACTCAAGTCATCCAAATCCAAATACGAGTCATAATGTTGTTTGGGAGTTCCCCTTGAACGACTTCTCGGTATCGGGTAATCACCAATCGAATACTCCATGACTGAAAGAACAAAAAATTGAAATTTTTAGTTGAAATACAATCCTTATATTCATTTTTTCACACCCACAGAAATAAATAGAGCCGTTGAAAGATAGCTCACCGCATAAGTGTACAGTGTTATTGTGCGCTATAGTGTGCGGTATGATCGTTCACCAAATATAATAAAAAGGGACGTAGCCACATGCTTGGAAGTCGTAAAACAATTGATGTTTTTAAACTACGGTGTGCTCGAAAGTACCGAAAAATTTTTGCTGCAGTTGCCATTTCAGGAAATTTTCATGTGGGTCTTTCGTTATCTGCATCTGCTGAAAACGAACCAACTATCACCGCAAACGACATACAATCTTGATGAAAACAAGCTACGCCGACACTTTGACATTTTTCTTAGCCACAAAATTTAGTGTAAGTTTCAGAGTAAGACCCGGTGTTCAAACTAATCTGGCTTGCAATGGGCCACTGGGTTAACCCTAAGTTATTACTAGAGAAAAATTAAAAATTTTCACCGTTCATCATGTTGGAAACTGCCTCTGGTTGTCGCAAACACAGTATTCACTAAAGGTTTGGTCTGGCTTACATAACCTTGCTCACTCCAGCTGCTCGAAATTTAAAAGGTTGTGTCTTAAATACAAACGAAAAGATGTTTAAGTTCAATGTTTGTCCGGCGGCAAATTTCCAGGTGCAGCACGCGGAACGGGTAACTGTTGAGTTCTTCCTTAGTACTTTTCACACGAACACGAGGAAAGAAGTTACAGTTGGATCCCAATTACGCCAATATTGGTGGAGTAACACGCTGCCGACTAAAACCGCCATTGAATGTGAGGAGCGTCAAGTATTGGCCGATTTTAGTCCTACTCTTTTCTTCGTTTGGGCGAAGATTAGTTCGTTAGTTCTGCGATGAGTTTCTAGTTTCGAAAGNATCGTTGCTTAGCCTACGAAGACAAAAANCCTGCGACTAGGGCTGGGTTCAAGTAAGTGGTTACTGAATACTTAATTTAGCTACTTACCNGAAAACCTTTACCTATTACATGATTAAGTAATTTTTCCATTANTTGCTATTTCAAGTAATTNGCTTTTGGAAAAGTTAAGATTTTTAAGCCATATCTNTTGATGTAAACGCAATATTGTGCATGGGATGCATCATCACACGTGAAATAGGCCACTGAGGCGAATATATTTCTGGCCTGTGCAGAGCGCTTTGTCAGTCACAGTTGTTGATTGTCATCGTGATTACGTTTTGGTCTGGAGCTAAAAGCTCATTCCATTAAATCGAATCGCGGCCAACAGGTGCTGATCTTGTTTGGACTGCGCATTATGTGATTTAAAATTTGCAATGATTTTTACGTGCTTGAATTTTTATGAGTTCTTAAAAGCATAAATGTTGATTTTCTTGATTTACTTGAATTACTTGAGTTACTTAAGCAACCTGTTAAAAATTACTTATTATTTAAACAATAAATTTTTGTTACTTGAACCCAGTCCTGACTGCCAGGCGTAACATCAAACGCAAAAACGTTTTCCAACAAATCAAATGCTCTCAGTTTTTGCAGTAAAGAAGCTGACGCTCTGCACCTTCAACTAAAATGGAAGATCTGTGCTAAAAGCAGCAAAACTGATTTTTTCGCAGGTGTGCGAATGTTTTCAACTTCGTGATCCATTGCAGGCAAGGTAGGGCTCCCTGACTAGTTCTTTGTCAGTGCTTTGTAAACAGTTACATTTTTTACGCACTATGGATTGTTGAGGTGAGCGGATGAGAAAAGTAATGGCACCTGAAAGTTGTGTCTCAAAAAATAAACAGATATCACTAACAGTGCTGGCCAGTTCAGATTTAATGTAGCAATAACGCTTGAGACGTACAGTATTCATGGTGAGCGAATAGTTTCGGTGACAAAAACTATCAATCGCATTAAACAAAATAAAAGAAAAAGGTGAAAACAAGTTGCTTCAGAACATAGCTTTGAAGCTGTGATCACGCACTGTCTTCAAAGAAAAGAGGAAGCAAGATGTTTTATGACTTACGGTTTTCTAACAATGGGCAGGCTAGCTTTGTTGTTTCGACCTTGGTACAGATTTCCATTATGTTCCGAACTGGAGCTGTTGCATTGGTTGCCCATCACGTTAAACGAATTCGGAATTAAATTATTTCATGTTATGTGAATCGCACTGGTTGTAGCATGAAGATTTTTGAGGTTAAAGTCTTCCGCAAACGTTTCAGAAAATTTTCCAAATATTACCTCAATTCAAAGTATAGCAAGATGCAGGTTATGCCGTTTAGTACAAATTCAAATTCCTGTATTTCGGGTAAACAACAATACATTTCAAAAACCTTTCACTAAACTCGTCTGTTCGTTGTAGCGAGTATGACGTTAAAAGAGAAAGGAGTTTTTAACCTTTTCCGGGATATTCAAAACATGCTCAAACAGCGGTTTACACTCTTTTATCCGGTGCTCTATTAATTAAGTTACACTGTCGCTAAAGATGTTTGTTAGTGCAATTGTCAGATATGGTCTAGCAACCTGCATATAAATCCAGTAACTCCACTCCGCAAACGAATCACTGCTGGGTGTGTTTTTTCTGCAAAATCCTGTTAGAATTTCTGGGGAAAGTTTACTGACTGCCAAAAGGATTAGAAATCCTGCCTAGTTAAAGTGATTTGAATCTTTCTATCTCCCTCACATGTTCGTGATCATTTTCGTCTCCATAAAAGGTGGTAGCAAATCGGAGAAAGTTGACAGGATCCAAACCGGGAGCCAAGAGTAAGAAATTTCAGGGAGGCAAAGTTTATCTCCACTTACTTCAGCTAGCTTTCTGACAGTCGCTATCACCATTTGCAAGAGTCATCAACATCACACACAAAGTGCAGATTGCTAGATGCTAAGAAAGCGTATTTTTGCCTTTAACCGTTTGACAGACTGAATGCTAAAAGCTGTGGATGGTTGTTGAGCTTATACATGTACTTGTCCATTACAGCAAGTAAACTGCACTTGTGCAGCTTCACCGTGAGTCGTTGATGTCAAGCACCAGTTCTGTGAAAATTTCCTCACTTTACAACGCATTTTCCCTACAACGTCTGTGACGTTTGTGCAAAAGTACGTAGCAGGTGAATTTCCAACTACTTTTCATTTTAGTATTATCTAACCAGTGGTGTAGTCGAGGGGACGTGGGAGAGCACTGTTTCACGAAATTGTTTGGAAACGTTTGGAAATCTTCTCCTCCTGCTTTCAAAAGTGGAAATAAAATTATGGCGTTTTTGTTGTTAATTTTTGTAAATTTTTCAAATGAAATATTTCTCGACTGTTGAAAGGAAATTGTACTATGGTGTGTTTTTTTTGTAGACATTTCCCCATTTTTGCTTTTGGCACACTGTACTGGAGCTAACCGAAGGGTAGCTCCGTTGGATGAGAGCACACTGGAAGTCAAAATCATGGAATATTGTTGCAAATCCTAATGCGCCGACGAAGATTGGTCACACTGACCACAATTTCAAATATTCTCATGGTATCAGTTAAGGACTATTGTTTGAGCGTTCAGAATCACGTCAATTTGAAAAAAATGCTTTCACAACGATAAGTTTGCGCAAGGCCTGACTGCGTCAGAACGCTAATAGCGAAACATTCGTTACTCTTCGTATGTGTCTCTCTAAAGGAGTTCTTCGTAGCAGTGCATCGAACGCCATAATGTTTACCCGTAGCAATGAATCGAACGCCATAATATTTACCCGG
>JGI24021J15306_10001464_pt1 | contig 23177 bp, 14 predicted proteins | sample Ectturendosymbi1_FD_15306 | JGI IMG/M metagenome (IMG submission 15306) | reverse complement strand
TCACAGTCAAATGTGCGCATAAATGCAACTTACAGCGCATATATGCAACTTTCGCTGAAAATAAATGCAACTTTCTCGCTTTGTTACTGCAACAAAAACTTGCCCTAGTAATCACACATGCGGTTGCTTTCGCTTGCGCGGTTCTCGACTTGCTGCTGGGCTGTGCAAAGTAGGCTATGTCTGTTTTGTTACAACTGTATTTTGAATGTCTGATGGCAGCACTGAAAGTAAGGGCAGTGCTGAAAATAGGAATGCAATATGGCGAACTTATAACTGACGCAAGACTTTAGAAGCTTCCAAAGCGAGAAAACAGTTTCGGAACTGTTGCCAGGACACAGGGCAGTCCATTAGTCCGAAGTAGGCTGGATCGAAGTTTTGCAACATAAAGTTAGCGGGTGAGTTTCTTGTCGGAACTAATGCCCTGACTGAACCATAATGCAGCGTGTAAACAGCTAGCTACGTTGCCAAACAGTTTGTCGCCATCTGCCAAAAACACATGAATCATGCACTATTACCTCAAGGAATTATGATGACCTAACGATGCAGTTGTGCAACACCTCACTGGAGGGGCGTAACAAAGTTAGATGGCGCCCACATGTTCGAACCTGAAGTCATTCTGAAGCAAATGTACTGTACTGAAGAAAGCACTTGTAACATTTTGGGACTTTTCGGCGCCTCCCGTAGTGATTTAGCGCCCGGGTAATTGTGACCCCCTCGTTACGCCCCTGCCTCAACACGGAAAAGCAGCGTAGGATTCGATTACAACTTGGTAGCATGACGCACCTCAACAAACCATAGTACTCAGCTCTAACGCAGAAACTTTGGCAAAATCCCAGCTTAGCAGAGCTGGATGGAATGAATAATTGTCTTTACGCGGTCATGACAATTTTTGCAAAACGGTTCAATATTTGCAGTCCAAAATAAGGGGAAAGACTGCACCTTTCGCCAGTGACTGATGGCTATGTGGTTTTGATTCTTCTGTTGCAACAGCAAACCCTTAGACAGCTCAGGCTAGCCACGAAAAGACAAATTTGGCATGGTTAGCGAAATCTGCAACCGACAGCAAAAAGCGTACCTTGTTGGTTAGATCAAGGTTGCCAAACTTTTTTGTCTGGGGGCCACATACGCTATTAGCTATTAAAGATCAGTTCCACGGCCGGACATCGCACGTAATGTGATCAATGGCGTAATTAGAGGTTTGTGCCACGGAGGGAGAACTCAGCTGAAAGTGGGCCCACTGACCACTGTAGGGGGCCCACCATCCAACTCTCAGAAAAAAACTTGAGAAATGACGTGAATCCGGATGCGGATGGCTTTACTAAAACTCTAAATCACTGGGAAATACTCCGAAATACGCACAAAAGCAACAACCTAGTGAATACCACAAGAAAACTAAAGCCAAAATATAAGCTAAGGTTTTTTAACTTTCCAGAGAGGGGTGACATTTGGGCTTGTCAGGGAGGGCGATTCGCTTCTCTGCTCAGCCATCAGTTACGCCACTGAATGTGATTGTTTCGGGATAAGATACATTCTACCAAATCAAGTTTTTCTGTAAACATATTATTTTTTCATTATTAACAGAATGTCTTCGCAGGTCGGATTTGGCCGATTTGCCGTAGTTTGGAGACCCTGGGTAGGCCCGTAACCAGCTTGGGACATCAGGGGTGGCAAAGAGTTTTCCCAAATTTTTTAAACTTTGTCCAATGGTTTACAACTATGCTCAACACATTTTTTTCCAAGGGGGCGAAAAATTATGTAGGGGAAGCCCCCCCCCTGTTTACGGACCTGCCTCTAGGTGAGATAATTCTCCTAAAGCCATCTTCTGGTGCAAATTTCAACATTTTACTGGTGGCATTGGTGTTGGAGGAAATTCGTAGTTTCAAATTGGTTATATGCTGATTCACACCTGTGTTTGCTGCCCTGGATAGATGCAGATTCATCACCAGATGAACAGCATTGATGGTGTTTTTAAGCTTGTCTGGGAGTTTTCAGAGTAGTGTACAATGAATTGGAAAAGTATTTTATCGGTGATACCAGAGCTTGATTTTGGAGGTATTCTTTGTGAATTTAGGGGTTAGCCCGCCTGCTTCCACTTCCGTTGAACTGTGTCACAATTTGTTTCATAACCTGAACAAGTGGGGTTGATGTTTTTTCTTCACATCAACAGTTCAATGTCGAAATATGTGAAACGGCAACACTTGATGAAATTCTACTTGCATTAGTCGCGTTAAATATATTTTGGGGCAATATGTTTCAGGACCGGTGTGAATCTATCATGCAGTTGTAAGATCGTTTTTCACGATAGTCACCAGAGCGACCTAAGATGGGAGTAATATCATGGCATATGCCTTTCATTCATCTCATGTTTTGTTTTTGAATTGTCGCTTAAGCAATAACTATTGTTTTCCATGTAAATACACAAGCTTCGTCTGCAAACGTGGTTGGTATTTAGCTATGTTTACACTTCTATTGATTTGAGTCCTATCGTGGGACTTGAGTTAACACTTCCAAGTGGAAGAAGGACCATTCTACTTCTGACCAGTCGGGAATACGTTGTGGACATTGTTTTTTTTCTGATCTATGGATATCCAAAACAGTGTCAAACACTAGTGCGCAACATGCTTTAGGCTAAATTTTTTAAATACTTTTTGTAGATATTAGAGATGGTGGGGACCTCAACAGTGTTCTCAGTTATGTGTAGCTTGTGAAAAAGGAGGTCTATTTTTGGGACCCGCTTCAAACGTTTTCTGAATTAATGATATAAAGCGCTTATAAACTGTGGTTATTCCCTGAAAGATCACATAGTTCGGCCAGCAAAAAGCTACTTTCTTGACCCACCAAATGTAATCACTGTTTTGTGATACCCAACGATTGTAGCTGGCAACCTTGGGTATTTAAACATTTGAAACTTTCTGGCCTCCCCGTATTTGACTTCCCACCCAAACGCCTGGTCTAAACCCGCCACTGTACAGTACAGTGGAGCATAACTGATGTTGCAAGGTAAATTGCTTTGTTACTCAAAGCCCGATTAGACAGAAACCTTGACACGGGAATGGTTGAAAGGGATTAAATTCCCAAATGGAAATTAGGATATGTCCACCCATCGCAAAGACCCTCAGAAAAAAACACGACTGGCGACAAGTCTGCGAGCACATTTGAGATAAACCTGTCGAACACATGTCAAATAGCACTAAAATTCAAAGGCAATGGGACCACTTTCTGTTTGTAGTCGTAAGTAAAAATTTGTGGCTAAATATTGCAGATTACAAGCAAAAAGCTGTCTGGAAGTTTTTCCTCAAAATAGAAGGTCTGAGGGAAAACGCAAAGAAAACAACAACGCTGGGGTCAGTGTTTACCTTTGAATCTGCAGGCTTACGTTTTGCACAGTGGGGTGTTCATGATCCAACAACGACACCATAAACAGCTCTGTATTTTAGGTTTTGTGCAAACGGCTTAGCTTGAACAAATTCCTGGTTCTCAACACCGTTTCAACGTATTTATAAAAGATCTATCTTCAAAATTTACTGAAGCTTCAAGCAGTAGCGTAGCCAGCCCAGATTTCAGAGGGCCAAATATTTTGACTTTAAGCGAGCAGCAGTATTTTTTTGGGACACCACCTCTCAAAGCACAAAAGGACAAGACATGTTGGAAATGTTTAGGGGGATCATGGCCCGTTTCTCCCCTAACTACGCCTATCGCCTATGGCTTCACGTACAAATCCTCTGCGTTGTTCCGTGTTATTTTAGGCCTGCTTGCTTGTTCTTCTGCATCCCAGAAGCATAAAGGTACAACAGCGGGGTTTTTGGAGGCCATGTAGAATTTGTCAAAATCAGGTTAGCGTTTGTGAAATTTACAGAACAAACTAAAATGTTTTTCAGGGCAAACTAAAAATCATCAACACTGACAGGCTGTCAGCGACAGCGTGGGGAGAGTTGTTGAATTTAATGATTGAAATTGGAAATTGTTGACGAATTGGAGATGAGATCCCGAAAAAAATTGCGGGAAATACGGTTTTGGGTGGTTTTCGATTTTTGAAGTGCGGATGAGCTTTCTTCGTCTTCACTCCACACTTTAGAGAAAAAGCGCGGAAAATCCGAGAGACAGATCATAGACTGCCTACCTTGTCTGTGTGTAAAATCGGTAGAATTAACTGACCCTAAAGCAGCGGTTCCCAAACTTTTTTAAGGCATTACCCAAATCGAGGTAGCGATTATGTCTTATTACCCTCAATATTTCGCAGTGATCACTCATAATACAGAACAACATTGTGGTTTTGGTTCCGCGGTACCCCCCACAGAATCGCATATTACCCCTGGGGGGTAATTACCCCGAGTTTGGGAACCACTGCCCTAAAGGTATAATGATTGCTGTCATCTCCGAACATAACCTTTGCAGGATTAGTGACTTTTATTGGGAGCTAGCAGCACAAATCTCTTTTTGCCGACATAAACGTTGAGGTGATGGCGCAAGTTAAACGAAGTGGTGATAAGAAATATCTAGGGCAGGGGTCGGCAACCTTTACCGAGTCGTGGGCCAAAAGCAACCCCTCAAGGTATGGCGGGCCGTACTGATTTTCCACCAACAATTTGGTTCCCTTTGCTGTTTATGATGTTGTCAAAACATGGGAAGTTATCGAATTTTAATCAGATTAACACCAGATTTTCACAGTTCATGACGATAGCTCAAAATACGACGTACAGTAGGCTACATTCATACCTCAGTGCGGTTTCTCATAACTTCTTCATAAGTGTGCAATACAAGAAATACAAGGAGGGCAGTTTCATAAATTATGATACCACTACGCGGGCCATACAGTTACCACAAATTGTAAAGGGCCAGCGGGCCGGATGATTTGCCTTGGCGGGCCGTAGGTTGCCGAAGCCTGACCTAGGGGCTGTAGCTACTAGCAAGGAGACGCACTTAGTATTTACGAAAAAAGTAACTAATGCGTTGTACAACAGATTTGGAAGATTTTTATCCAAATTCAAATAAAATCGGAATGTATGATGTTGTGTTCAAGTATCCATGAAATCCTTGTGCTTAAATCTTTGTAAACGTTTTGCATTTAACTAAAACTCTGAAGTATGATGATCAAATAGTCTACCTCAAACTCCATCCTTCTGTAGTTCTTTTTAAATCACTATCGTTTACGACCACAATGGAATAGCTACATTTGCTGTTTCTCAGTGAAAACATGACTTAAGTAATAACGAGGCATTTTTTTGTATTCACACGAATGAAATACTGCAGCATATGTGATGAAATAACTCTATTTAAAAATTTTAAATAGCAGCATTACTGTGCAAAGCTTTTAAAATTGCAGCCGTTTCAAAACAAGAAACCAACGACGTATGCATGTCAAATTGGTACTGCGGACCTGCAAACAAATTTTTACTGTGTTTTTTTTCGTATTGTAATGTAATTGTCCCCTCAAATAATTATGAATCACACGGCTCTGCTGTTAAAAGAACAAGTTGATTCAACAGTCCTCTCAATTTCTTAATTTATCCGTTTACTTTTTGAAAATTGTGTAGATGTCTACGATGGTTAGCACGAACAGCTCTTATGAAGAACAAGACAAGTTCTTACATGGTTTGTATGCATTTGCCATAGTGCTAATCTTCACAAAACATACTTTTTAATATAGGTGCAGACACTGATGCAAACACCACCATAGTGGAACACATTGACGGTGGAGCAAGGACAAATGTTTATTTAAGACTCAACGTTTGTTTGCGTGTCTGCATAAGTTGCCGGTCCAAGTGACTAAGTTGTTTTTGGTTGGTTATTATCTGACACAGCATTTCCATATTTGCCATGGACCTTGCACGGCATGCAAGGTGGTTAGGTATTAGGCGACATCTCCAATCTTTGTTTTTATGACTATACCACAGAACTCGTAATCAATCGAGTCAAACTTTATTTGGCTTTGTAGCACTGTGTTTAACCAATGGATTTATTGTGAATAATAATCACAGAGGTTTACGTTTTCTAGTTGACCACACTGTAGTTTGCCGTAGCATTTCGTTTCCCATCGAAGCAACATTCATATCCCATCGAATCGTCGATTAAACTTTAGAGGAGTTGATAATAAATAATAGTTGTGTTAATTTTCCATTCAAACAAGTGACAAAATTAGCGACAATTGTTGTCAATATTTTCGTTTTTAGATCGACGGCTCACGTTTAACAACCAATTTGCGAAAAATACGAAAGAAAATTTAAGTTAAAACAGAAGTTTATCAAAGTTGATTGATGGAAACCATGGTATCAAATCGGCATACCTCTGATACTTGACAGCCAAAACTTCAGCTTAATTTCATTTACAGAGTTGCATAATTGCTCTGCAGATGTTTTTGAAATGTGTATGAAGAGGTCGGTCCAAGCCAGTCGCGACCGATCCAACCCTGTCGTGCGCTTCGCAACACCAGACGAACTGCGACAAAACGTCAATCTGGGAATTCCGAAAGACGGCCTTGGCCACAACGAACTTCTCAAACTTTGTGAGAAAGTTTTCGACTACAACGTGTTCACAGGTGAGACAATCGCGGTTTCGTTAAATATGCAACTTTTCAAAGTATTCAACATGATTTGCGAATCAGAGCCATGCTATGCTTGCTTAATAATGTATATACCACTGAGCATTAAAATATCGATGCTCTTGTTTTTGCCAAAAATGACTAGTTACACTATTGTCATGTTGTTTTTTTAATTCAATCTGTATAGAAACATTTTCATCAATTGCGAATCCGGCACTCAGGTTCGGCGCAGTCTTGTGTTTGGCGTACTGTACAACGGGTACAGCAGAACAGGCAAAACGGAAACGGGTTACTTAGTAAATTTCTGCCAACACCAACGTCAATAATTCCAGTTACGTTCTCGGGCTACAGCAGTTCATCTGAACTGCACAAACGAGATGTAAACGTCCATCTTGTGGTTTCAGCTGAGGGTAGTCTTTAGCATATATCCATTTAGATTTTTTAAAATGCTGCAAGTCCATTCGAAGTTTCAAACAAAATTTCGCACTCCTTGATGTTATAGAGACCCTGTACCAACGTCAACACAGCGTAAGTGTGCAAAATTGCATGGGCATATTCACCGACAACTTCTGCATCCTAGTTAAATGGCAACTCACCACACAAGCTCCATCATAAATCTATCCAAGTCACTTATTTTGAAATTGAAAAATCGTTACTGCATTGGCAACATTCCAAAGAAAACTAAGAGCAGTTATGGCAGCACTAAGATCAGTCAATCCAACAAAATTCTCATGTACGTTGCCTTCCTGAACAAAACGCAAAACTATAGAGAGCTGTAGCTTTGACGACTTTACATCTGATGCTACGTCAAGTATGATTGCCACAAAGGAAGCAGAGCTGATCTACTTCTTTCGTTAGTTCATGATGATATGTGATATAGCGTAACTACCGGTAATGTCATTTTGCACAATAGATATTACTTGAAATACAGCTGAAGCATTCAAATGTTCATTCACAAGTGGATCATGCTTTCTGAGAGAATTTTAAAATAATATGGAGTTGCTCCTGTTGCCTGCGAAACTGGATTCACCTTGCAGTGAAAGTTCTTGCTTTGTTAGGTACAACACTAAGAGTCCATCAATTAATTGTTCTTCAAAGTTTTTATATTTTTCTGTACTAGCTCATTGCGTCTGTTCACTTCAGGCTCACGTTAACTGTGAATTACAGAATCAGTTCTCTGTCGACCAAACACCCTGTAACCTAAAAAATTGTAAAGATGAACCTGAGATCTTCCATGCTTTTGTGTTTCTGAAGTAAAATGGCTGAGATCAGAATAAACCTGCCTATTCCACACATTGCTTTCCCTAGTAGACAGTAGACAGAGCCAGAAAAACAATTTAGACGTATTTCATAGCCTGCTCGCCAGACTGCATTTTCAGAGTGTGGTTTTAGGATATGTCCCACACAATCTTCGCTTTTGTCTCTACGGCTACGCACCATATATTGATAGGCTGGTTTTGGCTTGTCACTGTTCATAACTTGCAATTACTCTTTGTAACGTCTGAAGAAAAATGATCTTTCTAATACATCTTTGATGGTGTTTACCATGAAGTAACATGTAAAACTAACTTACAGTAAATCAATTCGATTCTGAGCGAGTAGCCTGAACTGCAAATGCACCGAACGATAAGATAAAATGAGCAAAAACGTCAAATGAGTACTAAATGCTGCGTAAATAAAAGCACAAACGCAAATTTACGTGACATAAGAGACAAACTCTGCAGCGACAGAAGAGATACGGGATTATCTATGTCAAACCATTAGGCTCAGTTCGGCTGAAAGCTGACATACCAATCAATAGCAAAGCGTCGTCGAAAACGAGCACAACTTATTTTCCTCTCCAGGTCACCCGTACTTCTTCAACCAGCAAATAGCCGGTTTGGATCCTTATGGTCTGGCAGGGAACCTGATCACTGACGCCATAAACACGAACGGGTAGAAATATTGATTTTTGTCGTTTTTTTCTAAGAAATTTGATTAATAATAAAAGATGTTTTGTCTTCAAACATACTTACTTCAGGCAGCAGAACTACGTCATACATACGCAAAAGTAAAAACGTTTATACCAAAACACATAAAAGTAGGCAAAAATTATGTTGTGTACCTTTCAGTAAATAAACTGTAATGAAACTACTTTTCTGTAAAGAAACTCGCTTGCACCAAGACAAGTGCAAGCTCAAAACCGACGGCGAGGTGGTAAAAACCAACAAATTCAAGGAAAATTGTGACAGCAATGACAATCGCAATTTATGAATGTATGTGATGTCACCGGCAGGCCGGCTTGAAATTACGAAGAACATTTTAGATGACTTTAATGAGAAGGGCAATTATTTTAAGTTATGCAATATTTTGCAAAAAAATAACGTAAATGTTAGCATCAGTCTCAACGAACAAATAATGTGGAACCAATGCTGTGGCAAAGATGCATTCTTTTTAAAAACTGTTGCAAAAAAGTAGTCAAAATATTTCAAAACAGTGTTCAATTCATGTTTAACAGGAAATTGCGATTTTGTTTTTTTTCAATTTTATTTGTTTTGTTATTCAAATTTTTGATCATGGCTTTTATAGCTTAAGCTGTTAAGCTGTAACATTGCTTCTAAATAACTTGCGTTGACGAAGACGTCTTGGATATTTTAGTGTTGCCTTTTAATGACGATTTGGAGAAAATTTATGTTGTAAGGCAGATTTCTTTAAGGTGTTTTAGGGACCCGATTCGGGTCCCTAGAATTGAAAATCGGTTCCCTAGAATCAGAGAAAATTATCATCTGATCCACAGAATCAGACAAAATAGGGTCCCTAGAATCAGAGATATCGGGTCCCTACAAGTCCATACCGGGTACCTAACATTTTCCTTAAAAAAAGCATGTTGTCAGGTAAATTGAGCTTTTATGGTTTGTTTCATTTGTAATGTTTCACCAAAAACAGTTTGCTCTGGGATCCAAAAACAAATACGCTCTGTGGTGTAATTACAAGTTGGCAGAGCCAGCGTCCAAATAACTATTAGTATGCAATCTTAGTTTCAAGCAGACTGGCAGTAAATTTCCGTTGTGCTCTGCTTTCTTGTTATGCCTGTTGAATGCAATAGACGCATGAGTGCTAAACTTCTCACCAAACTCAAAAAAGCATGTTTCCTTTCCTCATTTTGTTTGCAGACACACGTACGAAATTGCTCCAGTACTTACTTTGATAGAAATGGAAGTGATTGAGCACATGGCAAAGCTGGTGGGTTACGCAAACGCAGAGGGAACATTCAATCCAGGTAGGAAAGTGTTCACTCAAAACGATTGTGGATGTCCGACAGTCAGGTGGTCACTACCTAACGTCACGCGACCACTTGCGCGTGCTCAGCGGTCACATGAAAGGTTTTGCGAGCATTAACGAGTACAGAAAAACAAATAAAACGTTACTTTTTTTTAAACATATCGTTAATTAAGAAGATTTTCGCTGATAAGCGATAGGTACATTTGAATATTCCAGGCATGGTTGGTAAAAAAAACACTCAATGTGCGTAAACACGCTGTCAGGATGACTATAAATCTTCAAAATTGCTACAGTGTTGCATTTCGAACTTGAAGGTGTTTTAGCTCTTGACAATGCCAAAATAGACATCTTTTGAAAAATCCGAATTTCTGACTGCCAGGTTTGGGAATGTTAATTAAACCAAGGGCCGTGCCCTACGCTGCTTCTTTTGTGATGTTTGATTTTGCTCTGTCCTGAGTAGAGGGAAACTGTAGGTTCTAGGACTGATTGGGCTATTTCTTTGTTTGTTTATTATGTTCACCGCTGGAAAAATGCCCATTTTATCAGTCAAGCGTATCATTAAAATGCCCCTAACGTCACACGCACTCTTTCAGGCCTTTGGCCCGTTCAGCCGAAACCCTTTGCCCGTTTCCCTCATGTCCCCAGTTTGCCCCCCTAGTGTGTTCCCGTCCTCCTAAGGCCCCTCATGCTCGAAAGCCATAAGCTAGAGTTTGTATTTTGCCTGGTTGAATTATTCTCCACTTCCTCTCAACAACTTCGAGTGAAACGTACATTTTTGTGACATGAACAGACAAGATCTGCTTATTGTGATTTTGGGTGACGGAGACTGACCTTCGCCTGAACGTCTGCTTCTTTCCGGGGCTTTCCCAAGGAGCGCAGCGACAATACAATCAGTGTCCGTGGATTGAATACCTTACCTCTCGATTGAGAGGCGGACACTTTACCACTGATCTATCACCACTCAAAACTCTTTCGGAGCCTTTGTTTCCCTATTTCGTTTTCGCTAGCCCGCGAACACCGGCGACAAAGCACAAAACACTGAAACCAACACAAGTTTCAACAAGCAAACGAATGTTGTTGAATTTTTACGCTCACCAGCAAACGCATGTCATTGGCACGTATTTATGGGGCGCCGTTCGTAAAAATATTATATCTGACAGATTTAGCACAAAAACTGCTATCTCTGCGTGCATTTAGCTATCTCTGCGCGAGATAGCTATCTCTATGCGCGCAGAGATAGCTAAATGCGCGCAGAGATACCAATCTCTGCGCAGAGATAGCTAAATATGAGCAGAGATAGCAGTTTTTATGCTAAATCTGTCAGATATAATATATTTACGAATGGCGCCCCGTACGTATTAGCTCTCACGGTTGGCTGACGTGCCTCACCAGGCGGAACATACTCGAATATGCTCGCCATGAACTTGGCTCGTATCAAACGATTTCCTGAGAGCAAAACGACGGGACTGAGCGGTTTACCGAAGCTGGTTAACTTCTGTTCTGAGCAAGCTCATTACTCAGCTAAAAAAAACTCAATGCTGCTTGGTTTCGGTGAAGAGAACAGCGTGGCAGTTAAGTGTGACCAGCGTGGGAAAATGATACCGGAAGAACTAGAAAAGTGTGTTTTGGACGCAAAAAGCAAGGTAACATGCACATGCTCTTCTTTTTTATATTTCATGAAGGCAAGAGCGTTTCAGCAAATTCCAAAAACGAACAATTTTTATTGTTCCTGAGTTAGTAATACTGTATAACTAAATTTATGTCGCCTTATATTTTCGGAAATCTTGCCTTAGCTGAAGTTTCTCTCATCAAAAAAAATAGCAGAAAAACTATTCATTGAAATTGTTCATTAATGATTCGGTGAAAAAAGTTTAATAAACTGTTCCTTGAAAAGAAAAACGTGTGCATTAAAAAAAAAACAGTTGGCGAATTGCTCATTGAGAAGATATTGACAAAATATTGATTGCAAAAAGTTTTTCAGTGAAAAAATATTGATAAAGTATTCAGTGAAAATAGACAACCTGCCTGTTGTTTGTCTGTACAAGAATAATTTCAAAAAATTTTGTTTGTGTACCCCAGGTGTCGTTTCTTCCTGTAATAATAACTTTGTCTGTTTGTCCACATACAAGGGATCAACTTGTAATTTCAAACTGCGCAAACACAACCTCCTCATTTTGTATTTTCTAGGGCGCGGTTCCGTTCTTCGTGACAGCAACAGCTGGAACAACTGTACTTGGCTCGTTTGATCCGTTTAACGATGTAGCAGATATCTGTGAGAAGCACGGAATGTGGCTGCACATTGATGTGAGTATCCTTGTAGGTTCGAAAATAGTTTCCTGCCTGTTACGTCACATTCACACAAACTTTGAAAATAGAGCAGCTCTTCTATTTAGCTCTGGTGCACGCTAGAAGATGAAGTCTTGTTTTCAACAGCGTGCTATTAGTAAGTTGGGCCGACATCTATCACTGAATCCTCAAACGATTTTCTATTTCAATTTCCTTTAAGTTTGTACTGACGCAGATCCTTCACCACCAGTGAAACGTGGTTGTGACACACTGTTTCGTTGACTATTAGAAAATCCAGAAGTCTTCGGTCAACTTTTTTAAAGGGGACATCTTTAAAACAGTGACAGGAAATCTCAAAAAATTACACGCATTTTTCTTGCACTTCTCTAAACCACTCCCCGTTATTTTATGTTGTCCCTCGATCATCCACGAGTTGGCCAGGCGCCGGGTTTCAAACTACACTCAAAGCAGGTCCACTTCATCTCACCTGAGATATATGTACTGTCTGGCTGACGCTGTTGACATTTGAATTTAGAGCAGTGGATCAAATCTTTTCACATTCTTGTGCGGCCCAGAGTTTTTTCAATCATGCAAACAAGATTGTGTGACTTCTAAATAAGGCGGAGGGTTGGGCGGAGAAATGTAAGAAAGTAGAGTTTTTCTTTTTTTCTTCAGGGAGCTTGGGGAGGTAGTGCCTTGTTGTCGAGAAAGCACCGGCATCTCTGCAGTGGCGTGGAAAGGTTGGTTGTGGCTGCTGTTTGTTTTTTTATAATTATAGTGAAAGTGTGGAAAAGTTCACTTACTGGAAGCAACCTTTGGCAAAGCAACCCTGTTTCCGCCGACGCATAACGGCCGTTAAACAATGTAAATTATGCTGTAGTTTCTACTGCTTGATCGGCTTTCAAATCAACTTTTGGTGCGATTGAAAATGAGCTGATTTATCGTTTGTTTCTTTAGTTTTAGCCTATTGCGTTTAAACATTCAGTCGTTACTTCTGGCTACTGCCTTTGTAAACGCCCGGAAGGTGGCGCCGACCTACAGCGCAGGAGTGAAAACGAAACGCAAGATAAAGGATCGCGCGCATTTGCTCAACGTCAGGCCCGAGCGACGCGTAACGCGAAATACAGGCCGCTGTGATTCACAGAGGAGTCGGTACTAAGCAGAACGCCAGCAACATCACCTGAAACCCTGCGCAGACACGCCGGGCGCATTTGAGACGCTGCAGTGAAGCAAAAGCACGTTTGTTGGCGCGGAAGCATTTTCGTTTTTTTGTGAAAAGTTTTATCGTGAAAAAAGTTTTATTGTGAAAAAAGCGCCATAACGGAAAACAGTAGGGCTCGCTCCGCAGAATGTCTGAGAAAATTTGTTAAATTTCGTTATTCCACGTATACACTGCGTCGACAAATTCGTTTGAGACGGATGCAAAAAAGAACCGACACTTTTTACTGCAGCATGCTGTGATAGGACTGTCGTGGAAATTCAACAAAAATGATAGCGTGTTCAGGTTTTCACTTGAAAAGTGCATGCGCCACACTCACAATCAGTGGCAAAACATTCCGACTCTCAATTATTCCAAATATCTACTTTGGACCTTAGCAATGCAATCCCTTACTGGTTAATGGAAGCACAGCGATTATATACTGTAGATTCAGTGGTTTGATTTGAATCATTCGCCCACGTGTTAGGTTTTTATTTGCTAAAAGACGATTTTTGTACCATAGGCAGTGATAGACTGAGGTCGGTGATATGTTTGTGTAATGATGATCAACATCAGTTTGAAGCTTCGACGGAGTGTTTCATATTTGTTTTGTTTTTTTCACCACACATACTGTACAACTCTAAATCGTATCGAATTTTTGTGCTTGTTAGCCATTAATGTCATATATTTCAGAGCAGAGGGTGGCTGTTTCATGCAAATCGACATGCTCTTAGAGCAATCGAAGCCTCTTTTCTCCCTGAGCATTGTAAAAAATGTACCGAATGTAAAATGTACGCAAGACAGCTGGTCCTCGTGCATCATTCAAGGAGCGAAGGATTGCGTTCATAGATAAAGAAATATTCCAACCTTTCCCGAGTGACAAGCTCAACATAGTTTTTCTCCATAATTCCGGTTCAGTCGCGGTGCCAACTTTCCTTTCATGGAAAATAACACTTGGCAAGCTCGTGCGGAAAAATCAGGTCGTTGTAACGAAACCAGACCAGAGTTGTAAATGGGCATCACTTTGAAGCCTGAACCTGGCCCAAGGCTGACAGTTATTTTTGAAGTGAGATTTATGCCCGAAAGCCAAATTTACCGAGTGGTTCAAGGTATGCCCAACTGAAGGGTATTGTTGGCGTAGTAAAGTGAACATGACTAAACAATTCACAATTAACGCGATGGCTTCAAGAGTAACTGGAGACAAAATTGTCCGTACTTGCGAAAAAAATTGTTTGCAGGCCCGAAATTGGGTCCAAACTTTTAAGCCCGAACCCAGCCGTACCTGAAAAGCCGACTTACAACTCTGAACAAAACCTTTCAGCTCGCAAGGTTATCTTGCGTTGTAAGAGAAATGTCTACTTTGGTTGTGGCTAAACTAGTTTACTATGATAATCGTTAAAAATTGTTAGTTATTTATATGCTGTTACTAAATGCTAATAGCTGCTTTTTATCTGAAAGGTACTTGCTCTCTTTCTACCTAGTCAACGGAGGAAAAGGTGACAACCAAAAACAGCTGATTTTTTCATTAAGTTGTTTCTCTCTTTTTTTGCATCGTAGATCAGACTCTTTCGCTTGGAACCCCCACAAGCTGATGAGCGCTCCGATGCAATGCTCTTTGTTGTTCATCAAAGAAAAGGTCAGTGCTTTTTGCGAACCTTTGTGCTATAGAAGTATTTTTACGAAGTTAAAATGAACTGGTGATGGAAATGAATTCAGTGATAGGAAAGAAGTCTTTTTTGCCGACCAAAATTTAACCTTCAGTCAAGTGTTTCTCACCGACTGTTCTGTGAGAGCCGCATGTGGCTCCCAAGCGCCTTGGTGCAGCCCTCAGCAGTCTTTCAATAAAGCCTCTAATATTTTGTGTAACAGACTTCGTTCTGCTATAAAACAAAAGGTATCAGTGGACTTGTCTTCCAACTTTTTTTAGTACGGCGCTCTAGCAAAGTCGTGAGCCTGGAGTTGGCTCCGTTCCGCGAAAAGGTTAAGAACCACTGCTTTAGTCGGATAGCACGAAAATATACAAACGCTGCTTTACAGCCATGCCGTTGCACGCGAAAGGGCCCATCATCTGAACTTAATAAAAATTACGAAGAACGCTATTTCGCAACAACAAACAGCGAGTTATTACAACGAAAAGCCTTTCCGAAAACCTGATATGTAAACGCAAAGAAAAGTAAAGGAAAAACACAAGCATTACGAAACCACTCAGGAAAAGATTGATTTAAAGAGAATTTCTGACCGGAACCTAATCGTGCGGGTTGGACCATGTGCAACTATACTTCCTCACTATCTGAGGTTACCTGATATATACTACTTAAAAATTTCCAGCTGGCTTAACAACCAAAGCTATTTAGCTTAGCCTTAAGCCGTACGTTGACTAATTTTTGTACTAATATAGCACCGTAATTGGCATTTTTTATCCAGATGGAGTTGATTACTAGTTTAATTGGCCTACTTTAGTTGGTGAAGCTAGCGTGACCTAGATTTTTTAAAGTGGCGTACTGGTCAAATTCTTTTTGCCTGATTAAATCGCGCAAGAATTGTTGTTGCGCCAGCCATTAGAGCAATGCTCTGCACTTTTGGCCAACTTGCTTTATTTAAGTTTTATGTCTGCATGATTTTTGGCGCACACAGTGTTTTGTGTTGTGCTGTAACATACGCGCTTTCTAACCGTCGTGCGGTACCTGATAGTGTACTTTTACATATGCTCACGTAAAAAGAATAGGGATAGTGCCGATGGATCCTTGGGCAGCTACAAACAAACAAACAGTGGCGACGATGGACGTTTAGCAGCTACAAATTGCTATCGCAGATGTAGAATTTTTTGAACGAAAATTTAAAAATTGCATTTTTGTTTGAAGATGGCAGAGCTGCGAAAGCTTTCTAAGAATGTTTTGCTCGGGATAGTTTCTTGCGAAAATTCATAGAGATTTTCTATTCATGAACTGACGTCACAGAACTTTTAAAGATACAGTTTTAAAAAACATTTTTTTGTGTTTCTTTAATCAGTTAAAATATCACGTTAACAACGGTAATGTGAGAAAATTGTTGGAATTAATTAATATTTTCCTTTACGATAGAAACGCCGGAAAGAATGCCGGCTATATTTGGTTGCACACATTTGTCTCAGATACAGTGACCGAGTTATATTGAACGACGCTGAAGTTTTGTTTTTCTTCTTTCACAAAGGGTCATCAAAGGGCAATTCAAACTCTTCTTTTACCTGATGTGTTTTAATGGCTGGTTTACTGGTATTCTGTCACGCATGCTGAATAAACCTTTCTTTTGTCATAAATATAATCAATGAAGCGTGAAGCCTTGTTTTCTTTGAAACTGACCCGAATGCACAACTGAACGTTGTTTTTGAGAACACAGCGAGTTGGTGCGGTTGTCAACCTAACAGCAAACGGGAATGTTGTGAGATGAGGAGGCGAAATAGTTGGTTAGTCATACTCCATATTTAAATTCGCAACGGTTCCTTCGCTTGTACCCTCGGTTTGCACGACTTGAACCTTGCCGAACACCTTAAAAATGTTTTCGCGTATGTTCGTACTGCCCAGTGCTAGCAGCACAGCAACCAAGACCTGCCCCAAGAACATCAGCAAGGTCCTTTTTTTCCAGGGGAGTGCACTGCAGACTTTGCGTTTGAGCGTAACTGCTACCTGTTATATGTGCTGGTTGTGTTGGATGGGCATTTATCGAGCTAAGGTGCCAATGCAAGAAAAGAAATTACCGAAACTAAAATATCGCGGTAAATCTGTATCGCGTTGTGTCTATATATCTGCACTGTAAACTGCATAATCGCCCTGCTTGTTAATGTCGCTAAGCATTCACGTAACTCAGCTGCTGCCATGCTTAGGCCATGGCTAATAGCTAATTCGGGAAAAGCAATATTTCATTTTTGCAAAAACCTACAGGTAGATTTTACCACAAACATTTACCAAGCATAGCCGTGACGTTGAAAAGATCATTGTCGTTATTAATAACGCTAACTGAACCAAAATGCGTTTTAGTCACAAAAACACATCGTCTGACTTGCCACCTCCTAGCCGGGCCTACGAGAGTGTGGTACAAGAGGTAGCCCGCATCCTACCAGTGGCGTGTAGCCAGCCTAAAATTTTGGGGTACCAAATCGTTTCACTGTAAGCGAGCAGCAGTATTTTTTTTGGGACAGCGCCTCTCAAAGCACAATATGCTAGAAATTTGAGAGAGGCCATGGCCCGCTTTACCCCCGTGGCTACGCCCATGCATCCTACCCGAGTCGGGTGGGTACTGGGACCCAGGAAGATGAAAGCACGCACGCTAAGTTTGTCTGGAATCAAGCCCAAAATTACTTGTGTAAGCCAGCCGCCAGCATAACATTTAATATATTTCTAAATCTCAGCATAGTAGCTGTTTTATCTAGATTCTGATTACTATACAAACAAGCTATACAAGTTTCGACGAGGCCCCGGAAGCTAGAGGGCGGTATCGGCCTTCGTACCCCGTGGTAAAATTTTTCTCAGAGGCCCTGCCTGCCAGATACTCCTTGAGTGAAGCAAACAAAAAGTGGAGAAAAATAAACAGTCTTGGCATCTCGTCCCATCCCTTGTTATGTTAGCGATCCATCCCTTCTGAATATAATTGACTACCTGAATGTATCTGTCGCACTACGTCTGTTGCAGTTATAACTAATGGGCGTCGCAAGGAATTGCAGACCAGCCGTATATTTCATAGTGTTTACTCCAGTCCAAACGATGTGTTGGTCATATGCAACATCCTAAAAGGCTCAATGATATTTTTGTGAAACTCATTCAACTTGGTTCATGGCTTCGCAGAACCATTCCGTTCAAAACGGGACCATTCAACACTTCAGCAACTTCGAAATCTCGTTCTTGCCCTTTTAGCTAGTCCACAGTCGAACCATCAACGAACGGGAGCAAAATCCACCGCCTTAATCCGCGATTGATCGTTTCGCAGGGTCTGCTTCTCAAAAGCAACTCGCTGAACGTACCGTACCTTTTCCAAGACGACAAGCCCTACGACACTCATTATGACGTAGGACGACAGCTAATCCAGTGCGGGAGAAGGGTGGGTATCTCGTGTTGGAATCTTCCGTGAACAAAACAATGCTTTGATTTGCCAAACACGCTTTACTTTTGAGGAATAGACGTCGTTTTATTGGAGTTGTCGCAATCCGTTTCTGTTACGTATAGATGCAAACATGTTCGCGCACATGACTTTACCTCCCTGTTCTGATCTTGTTTGTGACGAAAGCAGCTTTTTGTTACTTCAGCCAGCGCAATGTGAGTCCAACGTATATCAAAAATTAAGTGTTGAGAATGTGCAAAACGTGCATTTTCCTGACTTCGTTGAGGGATATGCTTTGAGAGATTTCAACTGAGCTGCGAGCAGCTCGCAGCCAAACCAAGCTCGCAGCAAAAGCAGCCAAACCAAGAGCTGCTCGCAGCTCGCAGCCAACCCAAAATTTTGATGGGGACAAGTATTTTGTCTTTTGGTGAGAAACAGCATTTTGTTGGGACACCGCCTATCAAAGCACAAAACGACAAGGTATGCTAGAAATTTTTGGGTGGCATTGACCCCCTGGCTCCCCTTAGCCACGCCTATGGCTGCTATTGTGCTCCGCTCATGCTAGCGCATTAAAAGTCGCGAAATGGTCAAAGTAATTTTTATATTTTCAGTGCGACGCTTTGAAGTTGTGGCTTATGTGGAAAGCGAAAGGCGAGTCTGGTTTCGAGAAGCAAGTCGACAAGGCTTTACGAAACGCAGCTTACCTCAACGAGGCCGTCAAAAATCATCCAAATTTCCGGCTTGTCACACCTGAGGTATGACGGGGGAAAATTTTGCCAGATCTTTTTCTTCACGCAATGGTCATACTCCTATCTAAATGTTAGAAAACGTTCTGGTAAAATTCTATGATACTGCTTAGATAAAGATTTGTGCGACCCCGCAGAGATTTTCAATTGGCATCCTTACATGACTGTTTTGTTCAGGGATTCCATCCGACTTGCTCGTGAAAGTTGTTGAAAACGAAGGAAACGTTTTCTAAATCGTACGTTTTCTAAACTGATATCACCTTCACGGTAGCATTTTCTCCATTCTGAGAACAAACACATTTTGATCAAGGCAATTTTTCTTGCGATCACAACTTGTAAACTTTTACAATTTACAGCAGAACTTGCCGTTTGCTCATTCACTGTACATTAAGATTAGAACTTTTGAAAAAAAATGTTTGTGGTCGTTTTCAATGTTTTTCTTGAACAAATTCTCAAATAAAATTATTTTCATTTTTAGCCTGAATTTACCAACGTTTCGTTCTGGTATGTTCCACCGAGTCTAAGAGGTCAAGAAGAAAATAGAGAATTTTTTGAGAAGATTGGAAAAATTATCCCAACTATCAAAAAAAGGTATCGATTTGATTTGCTGATTATATTTGCGTTTGGAAAATCAGTGAAGTTCAGCATCGCCCAACCTGCGAAAGAACGTGAATTTACATTGACCAGTTCTACTCCATAGCGTTTCTGTAAGTCGAGCGAAAAAAGATCACTTCAAAAACGATTTGCAATGAAGCTGAATAAGTGCAAAATAAATGGCGTCCGCGATCGACAGCTCAGCAGTACTGTGTCAACTTCTCGATCGAACTTTGGTGTTATCGTTCGAGTGAACACTCTCGCTACAGCGGAGTAGCGTTCACTGGGCGAGGACGTTCACGTCAACAAACCCTGTGGCCAGCAGCAAATTCAGGCTTTGGCTTGCAGCATTTTCCCGAAATAGAATAGCAGCGTGGGTTAACTTTCTACCAGTTTTTTTTCACAATGTTGCTGGATTGTTCGCTTAAAGAAAAATTTAAATGCCTGAGAAATCATTTGAACCAAACGTTTTTACTCGAAAAGCTGCTCAGTTTTGAAAATCGGCGTTTACAGTTTATCTTTTCCAGAAGATCCACTTTAGAACAAAAGGGTATTTGATTATCTCTTCAAGCTGTTTCGCTTACGGCAAAAATCCATTTGTGACTGTCAAACTGTCAAAGAGTTACAGTAGGATAAGGAATCTTCAGTAAAGCATAAGGATTGATGAATGTTACTACTAAATACTGGGATAACGTCGACGTCGGCAACTGCGGAGTTAATATTTATGTCTGCATCAGTGGATTGACAGACACATATCATTCTTTTATATATGTAAAGTGCTAAAAATTAATTGTTGGTCTTGAAATCCCGCTTTTAGCACTGTTTCACGCTAGAAACGGCATTCTATTCGCCGTATTCTTCATTTGAGTACAGAACAAAGTTATTGGCATTTCCTGCGATGAGCAAGAGGAGGCGACGAAAGTTACAGAAATATATTTCATTCAACAGATCCAGAATGTGGTGGATTCAGTAAACATCAACGCTCATTCAAATTTCATGTTTTTCACCTGCTTTTGCCCGTGTTATGCTGTTTTTATTTTGAAAACTATTGTGGCTCTTGCACAAAACAGTTTTGCGAACCTCCCAGTGCTGTGTGTGGTATTTGCGGAGCACTAGTCATGCACTGTTTCCTCAGAGCAAAAAATGTCTGACAGGTGACATATTTAAATGACATTGTCACGCTTGTTCTGTGTGCGACTTGGTGAAAATTTTGGGTGGTTTTATGGCGTATGTTTTTCACCAAAATTACCTCCAGTTCCTGGACGTGTGTTGCTTCGTAAAGCCAAATTGTGAACAACGTTGTATTATCCCCGACCCCCGGTGGTTCACTAGTCGAGTGCAAGACGGGATAACGTTGAACCTACAGTGCCTGTACTGTTTTTAAGGAAAAAAGAATGTATTCTTTACCTTTAACGTCAAACAAACACTTAATTCGTGGCACGTTACTTGGGATTTTTGAGATATTGTCAATGGATAGAGGTTTTGTTTAGCTGGGGAAAGGAATTATCATGAAATACACCTGTTCAGCATAGATAGCAGAAATGGAACCGCCAACCAATTTTCCACTACTAGCTTTGCAGCACCCGCTATTGGAGACAACGACAACAACAACAACAATTTTATTTTTTAGCCTTAGCGCAAGTACACGTGTCAGTACAGATAAGGCCGGGAGGCGGCGAAAAGACACTTCGGTCATCCCGTCTGCCACCACCCAATCACTTGTTGTCAAAGACCCTAAACGAACGCGCGCACTAGGCCTGCGCTAACCAGGATAAGCGTAAGCAAAGACCATAAGATTGTTTTAACCTTACTCAATCATGCTTGTAAATACCAAATGATGAGCAAGACCAAGAAATAATAGATACGATCCACATGCAAGATAAGTTTCAAGTAAACGTTGCTCTGTAACATCACTAGACTATGAATTCATGGATTGCAGGTATCATCTGTTTATATAGTGGCTAATTAAAAGATTGGCGTATTTTTTTTAAAACAGCAGTAAAGGTTTTGATTTGATATCCGGTGGAACTTCTTGCCAGATCTTAGGGCCCCAATAAACTATTGATTTTTTCCCGGCTTCCGTTCTAATTTTCGGTAATGCATAGTTGCCTTTATTGGAGTGTCTGGTGTTATAACTGTGTGTCCAATTTACTCGTTCAAAGTTTTTTGAAATATGGTCCGGCATATGCTCATTGTTTTCTATGTTATGCATGACTTTAGCAATTTCCAATTTGAAAACATCGTTTAGCGTCAACAGGTTTAATTTGTGGAACAACGGCATCGAAGAAGCTTTATTATGACTAAACGTCATAATACGTACCATACGCTTCTGAAGTTTGATTAAAGGAACTAAGACAGACTTAGCAGCACATCCCCAACTGGTTATACAATATTGAATATGCGATAAAGTAATGCAAAATACACTTTTTTAACCATTTGTAAGTTGGAATATTTTCTGATCTGGGACAACGCCCAACAACCATTCGATAACTTACGGGAAACGTGTGCAATACGTTGCTTCCAAGTTAAGGAATCATCTAACATAACCCCTAAATACCTGATACGCTCTTTTTGAGATATTTCATGTCCTCCGATGGACATGCAAACCTAACCGCAAAAACCTCTACGCAATGTTGATTGCCTGAAGTTCAGAGATAAAAAACGCCTTTTCATGAATTTTGTATCCCAGAAAAAATTCTGCCTCATGCAGGAGCAATGCATTGGTGCAATAGTGTCACTGTCTATCACTTCCGTTTTTTTCCTTATTTTCTTTTGGATAATACACAGGACAATTGGTAATGTTTGGTAGAAACCAGTCATGGTTTATCACCACGTTCTTTCACTGTCTTCTTACTGAGTGCCTTTGCTTTATGTATTGCGAAGTATCCATCAATATTGCATTGAGATACGTCGATGAAACCCCTCATCAGTTTTCTTTTGTTTTTGGCTTTTTGGTTAAGTTTTTCTTTCGTTTTTAGTTTTTGTGAGCATTCAGCCAATTTGAATTACAATGGGCGTCGCCTTGTCAGAAGCATTTCCAAATGACATTTGTATCCTTCCTGGCCTTTATGAAGGCACAAGTTTTTAGCCATCTTTCCACAGTAAAGACCTTTCTGAATTTGCTTGTTTTTTCAACTTGAAACGGCTTTTTCAGTGAAGCGAAATTTCGCAACCATAGTTGCAACCACGCGACTTTGACATTTCAGTATCTTTCCCATCTTTTTTCGCAATGTTTTGATTAGGTTTGTTGACCAATCGTGATCAATTGCTGGGCCCAGGCCCGCCACCAGGGGTGGGCAACCGGGCAATTGCCTCCCCCCCCGAAAATGTCAAACGCGTGTTTAATTGTTTGATTGACAGACACAACAACAAGTTACAATCATTTTTCCTTCCGGAAAAATAGTATAACAAGTTAAAAATCATTTCCCCCTCCCCTGAAAATAACTACAACAACAAGTTGCAATGATTTTGCCCCCCCCCGAAT
>JGI24021J15306_10001461_pt1 | contig 23185 bp, 14 predicted proteins | sample Ectturendosymbi1_FD_15306 | JGI IMG/M metagenome (IMG submission 15306) | reverse complement strand
AGTTTCCAGTAAAAACTTCAGCGAAATACTACCACCTAACAGTTGGCGCCCAGGGCCAGACAAAGTGGGCCAAGGTGGCCTAAAAGTCTTCCACTTATGACATCACTCACAAAAAAACCCGCACCCCCAAACAAAAATTTTTTTTCAAGTGCAGACTAGAAGACTTGCCGCTTCTTTTGAAACTTTTACCGGGTCTGTAGAGCATACCGGACCGGAGAAATTCCTGCGCAAAGCCACGTGCGTTTAGGTGTTGTTTTTTTTCTAAAATCCCCAAAACCAGCCGGACGCCAAAGAGTTAAAAAAGTGAACGAGTGGCATTAGTCACTGCAACTGAAGTACTGACAACTGACATTGGTATATGAAATGAAACACCTCAACTGATTTGTCAATGCTTAGTAATGCCATCTCAACATTTTAAGATTGTCATGCAGAAAGCAAAGTTTTTCTGCATTTTCACCAAGTAACCTGCAGGAAGTTAGCCGGTCATCTACAACCTAACCTTAACAAAAGCAGCACTAGGCTATAACCGATTACTTCCCATCAACCAGAAGTAAATTCATAATATTGTTCCATATAACGTGTGGAACAAAACGCCTGAATCTATTTTTCAGATTACACGAGGCCAGTGAGATACTCAATAAATACGTAATGGGAGTGTGGCAAGCCTGTCGCCAGGATTTCACAGCAAGGGGGGCCACATTTTTTAAATACAATATTGGATGTATGCAGCAACCAGGGTCCAAACATGAAATGGGGGGCTGGGAATGGGGGGCTGGGAACCACTGGACTCCCACTGGTGACGGCCTTTGAGTGTGGTCAGATTCACCGCTGCCTTTTTCGGTAGTTTCATTGTGACTGTTTTTGTTTCTGACAGTGCCGTAGCAGACATAATCTACCCCCTAAAAATGCTTTCAGAGGCCGAAACATGATTTAGTGGAGGCTTCGACATGAAGGTGTTCTGGTAAAGTGGCAGGGCCAGGAACATCAAGAGATGAAAATAATAGAAATGGTAACCTTAAAATTATTGAATTGAAGTTGGTAAAGTAAGGAGGGCATGCCATCCTGGGCCTGGCAACAGCACGTTATTGATAGGCATGTAAGCTCCCCAGGCCAGGGTTGCCAATTTAGCAGATTTTCCTCTAGATGTAGCTGATTGAAAGAAATCCTTTCTCAGCACAGGATCAGACACTAAGATCTTACAGAGTATATATTTCGCCTACAAAGTAGGCATCATCAGCTCTTATTCAAATAGAATCAGATATTTAAAACTGGCAGATAGCCTACATTTCAAAAATTATACTTTAGTATGAATAATATGCTGTGTGAAATTGGAATTAATAACAAAAGTATTCACCCTATGTAGCAAACCTGAAAAACTGCGTGAACCTGTGTTCAATTTACTTCATCATGTTCATTCACTTTTACTTGGTGGACGTTCGTCACTTTCACAACTACATAGTTAAACATTTCTTGACTCTTTTTTGCCCCTCCCCCTTGGCCTAGCGCCTTAGGCAGCTGCCTAGTTTGCCTAAATAATGTAGCACCGGTGTCCGGCACACATCCGGTGATGTTATTCTTAGTAACAGCGGCAGGCACTGCTCAGTCTATAAATTACAGGACGGAAAAGGTTACGGACTGACAAAAACTTCACTGATTTCTAGTGTTGCATATTTCAATTTAGGGGGTTGAAATTTTGTTTTGGCAGTAAGCTCTGAATTTTTGATCCCTTGTGACAGCGTGGCCCCCAATTGGGGGCATGCAAGGAAGCTGACACAGCCCTGGTTCCTGATATCGAGGGAATTCAGAATAAAGTAATATGCTTATGAATTGGAACAACTTGTTCAGTGAATGTAGCGAGCATGTATAGTGCTGATTTGTATGACATCAGTTGTCGCAAACCTTCAAGAGGGGCCCCCGATTTAAAATAACCTAGGGCCCCAAAAATCAAAATTTGTCCCTGGGTCTTATTCACCGTCAGTTTGACAGTCTTCTCAGTGATAGGTGTTATTTTTATTTATGTGGGGAAATTGAAAGTTTTTTGTGCTAATAATCATTTTCAGATAAGCTTGAACTTTTTGCATTAAAGTTGTGAAAACAGTTGGAAGTTGTCAATACATATATCCAGGGTGTTATATAGTGATTGCATTAGTCCAGCCTGCTTGAGATTAAACTGCCTGAAATGACCTCTGAACTGAAACGAGTTTGACGCCCCTGCAATAAGGGATATCTAAAACTGGCAGATAGCCTACATTTCAAAAATTATACTTTAGTTACTGTAGTAACTTCTACTATCGCCACTGATGACATAGAATTATTGCACTCAATTTTTTTCAATGACATGTAAAATGCAGAAGCAAACAGGTTTTAGCACAGTGGTTTCTGAACATTTGGTTAAGATTCTTGCATTCAAAATTAGATATCCTAACACTGCCAACCCAAAGTCTAAACTGCTATCTATTGTAAAACTTCCAATCCTTGTCGACTGCTTGGTAATTACGTTGGTGTTACACTTCTAAAACTGAACTCAACACACTAACAGTTAACATAACGGTAAAGTCATATCTTATCTGGACAGGCACTGAATGCTAGCCGTGCCATGTGCTAGCCTAGCACGTAGCACCACGCAAACGAGACCATGTACACTTCATAACAAGATGTCTTCCTGTTAGGTGGCCAACGCATTGGCTCGTTCAGGGCGCTGACTCAGCAAATCACGTTCAGAACCAGATGACTTGTTATCCATATATGGTAACGAGACAATGCAAAACTGGCTATGTAAACATAATATGTGGCTGACCATTTTGTGTTGCTTGCAGAAGTTTTGAATTCCAAATTGAGGTCTTATTGGTAGCTTTGTCTAAGATCTGTGCAAAGTTGCTGTGGCAGAGACAATTTGCCCATCATGGGCGATCATAGCCCACTGCCCTCAAAACGTCCACGGCTTTCAATCACAGAACTGACTGAATTGAGCAAAGAAGACATTGTGAAAAGATACCTAAAGCAACAAGATTATGTTGACCAACTGGAAACTAAGCTGAATGCATCTGGAGGTACAGAGTATGCTTTGACAATTCCTCGAATGGTGACTTTGCATTTGGATGTTTGAATTGCAGTATATTGCTTTTAACTAGTACCTCTGCACAGTCCTTTGTGCATGTATCTCTACCTTGTATATGTCAAGGTAGTAGACATTCAAACAAGCTTTGCAGCTGGTCAAAAAGAGATTGTAAAAACACATTATTCATAAATGAAACACTGACTGTTCTTTGGTTACTCATTACTCAAATATGTTGTCCAGCTAATACTGACGAAAACATGGATTTTTTTCACCTGTATGTGTCACTGGTTGTTGTTGTAATACTTTGCCTTTGTTGTGTGAGTGTACTGTTATTTCAAGTGTTCACATGACATCCATCGTATGTTTTGCTAGTTATTAAAAGTTAACATTTAGCAATCACCTTCAGATGATGTGGATGACAAGGAAAAAGCTCAAAGTTCAGAAGCAAGTCGAAGAGAAAATGTTCTTGTGATGCGTCTTGCTACCAAAGAACAGGAAGTTCAAAACTATGCTGTATGTTTGACAAAGTAGATTTTTGAAACGTGAAGGCCTAGATTAATGTCTTTGTTTGAGCAGTACGATCACTTTTTGCATCTAATCCTAATGTTACGAATCAGGCTATCAAACATCTTGCTTGATTTGGTTGGATATATACATATATTTTGATGTTACTATTTATTTGCTGTTAGTAGTGTTTTTTGCTACAAAAGAGTTGCAGAAATGCAATATGGAACATATATGTTTAATGAAAATTAAATGTTCCTACCAGTAAACCATGCATGTATGTGTCAACCTGTGTATTCTGAAATTTCACTTGATAAGTGTTTACTGAAAAAAAGATTTCATTTGGTTTCTTCCAACTTTTTATCCTTTGCTACATCATAAATTTTGTTATAAATTATTTTCTGTTAGTCAGCTGAACATATGAAAAGCCTTTTAACAAGTAAACAATTTTACTGCAATAAGCAATTAAGGAACAGTGAATCTTCATGTTTAATTAAAAAACTGTTTGATATGCTCATTGTATGTGCTGGCTCAATTGCACAGGGGTGCGTGCTTCTTGCTGATGGCTATGGAAATAGCAGATTCATTATGTTCATGAATGGTAGCACAAGCATCAGTCAAATTAACAAAAAGATTTTGCACGTCATGCTCTCAATCTGTTTTTTTTTCGGTCATAGACTGAAATTTGTTTGAAATGACAAAAAAATAAAATTAAGTATATCCAGTTATAAGGTCTGAAAAGGTAGGCTAGTGAATAGTGTTTTGGCAAGTTTAATGCCATTGTATTATATATGGGACAAATGACTGATATGTGTCAGCAAAGAAAAATCTACCTCTCAATTAAATAATGTGGTTGGCAAAACTAATTTTCAAATTTTGCATATAAAAGATTGAATATGCCTATGGATGACTTCCTTTCATATCTATTAGGATGACTTGCAACTCCTCCGTTTCTATGTTTTTGACATGTTTCACTTGCCCTCTTGGAATTTTTCCAGATATGCGAAATCGGTGAAAGAAGTCGCCCTGTGATACCATAATCCATTTGAATGTAGCAAAGTAATATCAGTCTGAATCTAAATCCACAAAAAACAGTGCCTACTTCAGCATTTTACTGGATACAGCTTGGAAACTATAAACTAGCTGCTGCTTATGCAGCATAGAAACTTAAAAATGGTTTCTAGTCAGATGCAGACCTTGCTGCATCACTGATCCTAGGCACCCGGTTTGAAATTGGCACGGGCGTGCAAAAGCCATGACGTCACAAGATATCATGTCAAAACCTGCTTAAATTGGCAAACAATTTTTGGTCCCAAGCAGCTTTCGCACTAATGTATCCCAATATCCCAAAGCAGCTTTCACACTAATGTCAATTTTATAGGTGACTCATTTGATCAGTCATAAGATTTTCAAAACTTTTAGAACACTTGCAACAGGTTAAAGTGGAATCATGAAAAGTTGAAAACACACATTTTACATATTAAGTATTTATGCGAACTGCAGCCTTATCCATCAAAACGTTCATTAATCTTTCAAAACAAAGTTTCTCTTTCACAGTAGAATGAATATTAATAATAGTAAACAACAAGAATTGAACCTGCGTTTAGTCATTGTCAATCAGAGATAATTTTTAATGTGTCGAAGTGTACTAAAGGTATGCACTGCCTCACAGGTAGTACAGCTGGGCAATGTGAAAAACACACAGTAAACACATTAAACATGGAAGTAAATTAGCTAAAGTTTGGATTTCTACAAACAGTTTCAAAACAGCATTTGGGGTAGGACTGTGTAAATCATTACTTGCCAAAAATTGTTGAATTTTGCTGTGCAACTGCTCCTTGTTTACAATGTCTTTGTAAAAGTCACATACAAAGGAGAGTTGCTTCTTTCTGCAATACAACTTAGAACTAATTGAAGCTGTATTGTGATATTTAAGTTTTCCATTCTGTGTCGATCTTAAAAATGTTATGCTACATTTCAGAATAATGTCTTTGTACTTGATAACGAAGTACTGCGCAATCAAAAACTGAAAAATTAGCAGTTGTCGCACTCCCGGCCATAATTGGACGCACTCCCATACTTTGCGCCTATGCTAGTGATTCCCAACGAGAGATGCATGTCCCACAGTGGGGGAAATGAAGAATGACTTTCAAAGGGGGATTTTAAGCAAACTGCAAAAATGTGTGCAAAGATTAATTATTTTTGCTTTTACACAAACATGACTTCCCAGAAGAGACATGATTTTGAAGATAATTGTTTGAGGCATAGACTAGAAAAGTTTAGAAACATTGCTAGATGATGAAGTAGGGTTGTGATGTTGCAGAATTGGATGTGGACCACTGAAATATACACCAGACGTGGTCTACATATATTAAGCATAAGTGTAGAGCAGTGGTATTCAATGGAGTGAAATAGCCCCCAGAGGGTGATTTTATGCAGCATGGGAGGGATTTTGTGATTTATTAGATTTGGTGGACTATTTCTGCGGATTAAAATTTACTAAAATTTTGAAATTATCCCCAAAATGCCAGAAATGAAAACTATAATTGCCACTTTGGAACCAAATTATTTGATGCACGTTCGACTCCATAGTTCGTAACAAAGGTTATAAAGCACAAGATATAGGACTGGTGATGTAACAATTGAACTAACATTGTCCTGTGTAACACTTCACTGCACTAACTATCCAAGGTGGTGTTAGGTAGTTGGCCCAGTCACAGTCGTTGCATGAGCAGTGTTAAAAAAGCGACATCAAGCGATAACATGTGCGGTCTGTAGCCATATCAACACGCACGGAATCTTGGGTTTTTCTCGTATGNAGTAGTATGCCTTACGTTCGTTTTATTACACTGAAGTTAGTTGAAAAGGACCAATGCTGATATAGCTGTCGGAAAATATAACTAATCGGCCGAATTCCATTTCTTAAAAGGAAAAACTTCAGTTTCTTTGAAGATCCTAACAATTGTCCAATATAATCATAACATTGCTACCAATGAATTATCACATCGCCTTTCGCTGCGATTAAGAATATTGTCACTTTCGGCGCCAATGTACGAGACACTCGTACTTAAAATTCCCGCATTGAGCACGTGTTTTTGTGCTATTTTCCTACACTTTTGCAACTCAATAACTCGCCAGGCGATTGTGCTAGAGAGCTGTTCAAACGCTGAAAAGATGCAAGTCTTCTAGATTGCAATGAAAAAAAATAGAAAGTTTTGGATTTCGGCTTTTTGTGGGGCGGGTTTTACGCCATTTTGGCTCAGGTTAACTGGCTCTGGGCCCCAACCGCTGGATGGAATTTTTAACTCCAGCTGTTGTTGGAAACTAGGCTACAATCCGAGTCTTTTGAGCCTTTGACTTTCTGGTTCAAAAGTTCTGGTCTAAAAACAACAAAAAATCGATAATTAATTCCCTTGGGGATTTTTTTGTCCCATAAGTGAAACAAATTTCCCTTTCCAACACCACTTGTCAGAGACACATTTCAGCACTGCCCGGAGATGCGGAGGAAGTGGTAAATGAAACAAAAGACTTCTCCGATATTTTCCTTTAAAGAATAAATGGATTCTTGTCCGTGCACCCAGTTGTTTGTTTTCGTGAGTTACATTCATTCAGTAATTTTGAAGAAAAGTGTGTTTTGTAGTGAGCTAGCCACTACAACCAGAAGTGCAGATGTTATGAAAAAGACAGAAATACTATTTTTCTTCTGCTATGAAGCGCTCATGTTCGGGCTTTAAAATAGCCTAAGAACTTGCTCCTCAAGCAATGGGTATCCACTGTGTTATTCAGATATACACTTGCTAGCGATACCAACTTCTTCACAAAATGTGCCAGATTTGGCAGTGAAATTCGTCAATTACGTTGAATCCAGAAGCGCCGTAGCACACGCCAGTAAAAAAATTGTGCACCTTCAAAGTGTTCCGCCGAACAATATACATGACGCATTGCAAATTCATTTGATTCTTTGTCACATATTGCAGTTTATTATTTGCACAGGGTTTCCACGCGGTATTGAAAAAGTATATAATTTCAAAATTGGTTTTCAAGACCTTGAAAAAGTATTGAATTTTGCCAAAAAGCACATTAGGTATTGAAAAAGTATGGAAATTATAAAGTATAAAGAAATCTCAAGTATCAGCAGAATTTTGCTGAAGGTGAAAAGCACTTCATTATTTCTGCAGCGCTGTGCAATGTATAAAATTGAGTTTCATGATTAAGAATTTCGAAAAATGAAGAGAAGTAATGGTATTGAACTTATCAAATTTAGTATTGAAAAAGTATGGGAAATGATTTTAAAGATGTGTGGGGACCCTGTTACAAAGAAAAGCGATGCTTCCAAAAAACGCATTTTCCACTTTTTTCGATGTTGCACCTACTTCCGATAAATTACTACCGGTAGATCTATTTCTTCATATTCGGAATGATTCATCCGAGCGCGATTAGCTTCACGAAAAGCCGCTTGCCACTCTTGTACTTTGTGTGGATCGTACCACAACTATACGAACAGGTTTTTAAGAATAGTTTTGCAAGGTCAACCGTCGCATTAAACAAACAATTGCTTGGAAATAAAGTGCAATGCCATTAAACCTTGTTGCTCAGCTATAGCCCTTGTTATGCACTTGGAAAAAGCAGATAGGGTCGCATGCCGTATTAAACAAGTAACAGGCGTCACAAAGCATAAAAGGTTGGGAAACACTGCTTTAAAGGTTTCTGCAAAAGTAAGGTCGTCTTCTGTTGCCAATTCTGCGAATGCTCCTGATCAATGATATCTTTGCAAGAAGTTTCCAATATTTGCTGACTACTTGTAAACTTGTGTTAGAAGTAGTATTGAAGAATAATAACATTTGTGCACAATGATTCCATTTCCGAAAGATGTATGAATGAGCTTTCTCAACCGTATGTCAGGTCAAAACTAGAATTTTGTGTAATTCATTACTTTCCACTGGAGTCGTGAAGCACCACAAGATATTTTACACTATCATATGCGAAATTAATAAAGCCTTCAAACAAATTTTGGGCACAAGCTGATGAACAATACAATACCACTCATTGCAACATGTAGGCAGGTGAATGACCTCACCAGAGTACCTTCTTGCCTGAAAAATATTACATGAAGTTATGCCACTTCCAAGCCGAACCGTCGCCAGAAAGTTTTCAATAGGGAGGCTTTGCTTTTGTGCGGGGGGCTCAACATTCCCAAAATCGAAAAAAAACTCCACTAATTTATAGTGTTTCATGTTTCAATTTGGGAGGGCTTGGAGCTTTGCTAAGCCCACCAAAGCCCCACCCCGTGGCGACGAGACTGCTTCCAAGACGTTTGGAATATCTGAAATGAGCAGTTGGTGATGTTGATTAAAATTTTCGGCCTAGTATCTTTGACTAAGCCTTGGGTAGTCTATTGACTATCGCAGGTAAAATAACCAATTCATACACTGTGTGGTTTTACAGGCTCAAATAAGTTTAATGAAGAAAACCCAGGATGACGCGGCTATATTGAGTCTGCGTCAAGCAAACCTTGACCCTGGAGTCAATCTTCTGTTTGGTAAAATGCGAGAAGAGTTGCAACAGACAAAAGACAAGTTGGAACAGGCGCAAAGTGAGCTCAGTGCCTGGAAGTTCACACCTGACAGGTAAACGCATTAAGACAGATAACGAAGTCGTCTCAATGATTTAAAGCTGTCATTAAATTTTGAAAATAGCATGTCGATGCATTGTTTGTCATTGCTACGGTGATGTTACAGATTAGGTTGTAACTAAGAAAATTGTTTCCTCACTAGGGTTGCTAATCGCTAACAATGATTTAGTCATAAAATTTTCACCTTTCACAAGATGAGTGTAACAAAAGCCGCGTTAGCTAAAAATGAAGAGAAATATCCAATGTAAAGTCTTAAGATTTATTAGTATTACAAAAAATACGAGTCTTCAAAAACATTTGAAAATCAAATTGGTTTATTTTTTGACCCAAACTGGTTAATTGAAACAGCCAGCTTTTCTGAATTGGATTCTGTGGGAGTACCGCGGGCTGCTTATCTGTTTAAATTGCTGCCTCATGAAAGTGTCAAAGATACCAAAGCTTCAGTTAGTTCTTACTCATTGCCTTAGTTGCGACTCCTGCTCCTGAAGTTGGCGATTTTCTCCTAGACAAACTGCTAAAAAAAAAGTTTTACTACTTCAGATATGAGGCCCAGTTTCGGTAAATGGATATAACTCACCTTTTTCCAGCCAGTATTACTTTTTCACGTGTGCGTAAGATGCCGTCTTATTGCCCTATAAAACAATTCCTGTCAGTTTCAGAATTACTTTTGCTTGGAAACGTTCGTCTTGTGTTTTACCCGGTATCAGTGTTGTACAAGAAGTGATGTTGCCAATGCTCATTTTTTTCATTATGAGATCTTTACTCAGGGCGAAAAGCCTGCAGCTGTTGGTTTGTGAAACCCAATTGTCATGTAGCTTGTGCGATCCACTGCATTGAAACGTTTGCGCTTTTTAGAGATCATGCATTGCGTTGAAATATGCTTAGCTTACCGAACTGCATTCACGCTGGATGTGGATTATACACGCGTTAAAGTTGCTGCACCAGCGAAGCTGCTAGCGGTTCCTTGCGCTTTGTTTTCAATGCTGAGAAATGAGCAGTGGGTTGCAACCTTCCCTTACTAAATCCATAGCCAATGAAAATGTTGCATTGTATTGTCTCACCAACGTTTATGTGCAGGAAACTCTAATAGCAATATTAAGCGTTCGCTCAAATATTAAAGTAGCTTTCATTTGGGTGTTAAGTTGCTTTGGCAGTTCCTGCATTTCCCGCACTATACAATGGAAAAAGGGCACACGGTGCTCTTTTACTTCGTGTTTTTCACTTTTTGTTTCCATGCGACATTAAATTATAAACAGATTCTAATAGGCTATAGCCTACACCCGTATCTGTCCACATGCTTATTCTTTGCTCAGAGTTGTGTCCATCGCAGGTGTGTCGTGACTTAAAACTTTGCATCCGCACCGACATTCACCATACCTGTCGAATATGTAAATACCCCGGATTACTTGTGAAGGAACACTTCCTTATTATATCGATTTGGTAGCAGGCGCTCTTGCTACAGTTGCTGCGGTAGTGGCACATTGTTGGCACCGGCGTTGTGCAATGGATCAAAAGCGGTTGTGATGAGTAGTTTTGCGTGAAAATTGGGGTAACATTTTGGAAGTGACACGCTTTGCATATCATCCCTTGATGCATTATTTATCTTTTTACTGAAACTTTTTTTTGAGAAAAAATGCTCTTGGTTATACCACACATTTTCAGAGTCGGTTGCGAATTTCAGTGGAAGCAAAGGCGTTGTCAGTCAGTTATTTGATCTCTTGAAACCCCCGTATTTGTTGGTAGCTGGGTTAGGTGCCAAGAAAATTAAGAGCTCTGGCTTTAATCACGTATGTATCAGCTCGCAGTGTTGATGGGCCCACTGCGTAACGTTACTGTTTGTATTTCAGTCAAAACGGGAAGAAGCTTATGTCACGATGTCGAACTTTGATAGCAGAAAACCAGGAGCTGGGGAAACAACTTTCTCAAGGCAAGTCTGCGCAACTGGAAGCTGAGTTGGCTTTGCAAAAGAAGTACAGTGAAGAACTCAAAGCGAGCGGCGAAGGTAAGATATCCACTCACCTGAATGGACCTTTGTTGTACTTTTAAGTACCTTCGAATTTTACTAACGTTGCCTGAAAACAGACACGCGAACTGTGGACATGTTGTTATGGTAATCGTCATCAGTAACTTGAGGGGCAACAACATATTGCGAAATTGAAAAGTAAGCACGTGGAAACCCATGGGCCGGGATATTTCATCCCTTCAATATTCTCCAAATGTTGTGATGCAAGTCCCTTACGCATCATCACAAGCTGCTAATTTGCCAGTATTTTCCAACTGCGTGATTACGCTAATTATTCTACACTGAACATCACCAACCTGCTTGTTTAAGCTAACGTATAAACACCTTATGTTACAGAGTTAAACGAATTCGTCATCCAGCTTGACGAAGAAGTCGAGGGAATGCAAAGTACAATTCAGGTTTTGCAACAACAACTCGCCGACGCAAAAGCTGAGGTTGAGAACTACAGGAGAATAATTGACGATTACGAGGATAGAATCAGGCATCACGAGGCTGCATCGACGTATGCGAAAGAAGCGAATTACGCGAAAACCGAATCGATTGAAAACGATGACGACGAAGCGGCCATGTACTCTGGCGAGGAATGTATGGGGAGCCCTCGCAGCAGTACCGATATGGATAAAGGTATACACCCCAGGGCCGCTGCTCGTGAAACAGGGTCGTCGCGTCGTAATGTTGATAGCAGGACGCGTGGGTACGAGTCTAGTCCGGAGCGCTCGGACAACGATTTGTCGCGTAGTTCGTTTCACGGTGGTGGATCACCGGAAATTGATCGTCATGAAACGAACCGCAGTGTTAATGTAAACTCACCAGGGACACCTATTGGGGACCCAGATGACGTTGCCTCTCCGGGAACGCCAACTGAGGAGAATATGGAATATGATACAGCTTATGGATCTTGGGACCGACACGATAACGCGTGGAGCGGTAGGACTAGTCCTCATGTTGACCACGCACAGTATCCAACTAACGGTTCGCCATCGTACGTAGAAAACGATAGGATCGGCAGTCCGTCTTATGACGAACCCGATATAAAAGCCACCATTACCTCTGTAAACGACAATGCTGAAGCGAGTCCTGCAGACAGCGAACACATTGACCGGACATCAGGTGTAACTGCTAAGCGAAGCGCTAATTACTGCGACGAATTTGATGTTGAAAAACATCAAGACACAACGAAGCCCGTTGTGAAACGTGAAAAAAGCTCAAATCATACTCCAAATGCACGCCGATCTTCGGGGCAAACGAACAACGAAGGGAAACATCCCCGGGATCAGAAGATAATACCTGCTTCGGATGTTTCTGGCCAAAAAAGGATTAAAACAGAAATGTATGAAAAGTTGGCTCAATCGCTCGTGATGCCTGACGATAAGAGTGTGTCGCCCAGCGCACTGGCGACACTTCAGTTGAAGGCGGCCAACGGGAGTCAGCTGCAATCAAAAACGGATTTGACAAGAAAACAAGTGAAAAGCGAGCGGTCCAACAAGCCGAGCAGCAACATTAACGTTATAACCAATCATTCCATTCCAGCGCAAAATGGTATAGAAGAGACTGCTGACGAAAGGCTGGACTAAAATGAATCGGACAATCTTTTAATTGCCATTCACGTTTTTTATGTACATTTTTGCCGAAGTAGCGTTTCATCTGTCGGTAAGTGCGCGGTAATGCATTGGGCGATTAGCTCGCATTGAACTTGGTTGAACTGGCCTACATTCACAACATTACTTTGTGTCATTCACGCAGAATCATACTTGAAACAGAAATTTTCCTAAATGGGCTTTTTTGATATGCAGGTGATTTTTGAATATGTTGCTGTTCAGCCTTTCGTTTGCCAACCGTTTGTTTTCGGACAACTGTTTACGTACGATCATTGCGGTTTCACCACTTCTTTATTGAGTTCCGTAAATGCCGCCAATCAAGTTTCTTGTGAGTTTTGCAGGTATCTCAGTAGTGTCGATCCGCTACGACATACTGCGTTGCAGGTGAAATCAGTGAAAACCACTTGGCAGCTTTGTAGTGCGCTCTGAATCTCAAATTAACTGATAAGGAGACTGACGATGACTGATTTGAATTTTATTACAATTTTACACGAAACCTTTTTCAAACATGCGGTTGCAAAGCTCTAATGCGGAGCGGTTTAGTTCGTTGCTGTATACGTTCATCTCCGCATTAAAATCTCCCTGCAGCTGATGCGGAGTCGAGCATTGCGGTGGATCAAAGTCGAAGACGCCCTCCGGAATATTTGCGCCAATGTTGTCGGTGAGGCGTTCATTTCTTCCGTGTGGAGAAAGTCGGTTTTCCTCAAAGTCGAACTGCGCGAAAGCTTAACCCCGTTAGTTTGCAATCGGCAGTCTGTGTAGGCTTGTTACAATATGAGTGTTATTTCCAGATTGATTCTGATTGTAGTAGCACCAACGACGTCTTAAATAGTTGCAGATGCGCGTAAAGCTCGCTTCATGTAACCTTGGCTATGCATCAACCTCGCAGGCCTAGAAGCATTAACATTGCTGTTAAGAAATCAGAAGTTACAACTTGTAAACAAAACTGCGTTCGCGTTTCGGTCTCCTGTAAAATAGCCACTGTAAATCAAGACATGAGCATGGGCATCTGCGTATCTTTTTCCAGGGCGGAAAAGTACCATGCGTCAATTGAATCGTTTCGTGCTTCACTACATAACTTGTATGGTTTAAACCAGTGGCTCCCAAAGTGGCCGACATCGACCCCCAGGGGTCAATTGGACCATCCAAGGGGTCGGTAAGTAGTCACGGGGTGGAATGGTCACTGAATAGCCAGGGGGGTCAATGAATAACTGCTGGGGTCTGTTGGAGCAATGAAGCCTCCAATTCAAAATTATTGTTAATCAGGCAAGGAATGCAAACGGCGTTTTCCAACAAAAGAGGGCTGATCAAATCTCAGCTACAGTAGTTTGAAAGTATATTCGGTTCGAATAGTTTTTAATTAAATCATCCATTGTGATGTCATTATGAAAACTGTTATTTGTTACGTCACAAACAATATTGTAGTGCATTTTCAGATTGTGTATTATTTTATCATGAATTTCAAGTAAAAAGTTGGCTACTCAATTTATTTTGACACATACTCTCCTTGTATTGGTTACTGTTGGGCTAAGCCACGGGGTCTAGCGAAAGTTGTAGACTTTAATTGGGGGTCAACGTGCAGAGAAGTTTGAGAACCACTGGTTTAAATAGTGTTTGACTTTCAGACACTTGACACACAAGTGGATGTGGCGAACCCTTGCAAAATACGCAAGCATGACGTTTCATTCTTCACTTTACAATCTAAATTAGTGGCTGGCGTGAGCAAATCAGATACCAGTTTTTTTCAAAATATTAAACCACACGTATATGCTTCATCCCTTGCACACTTAAACGATTGTTTTTGATGTTATACTACTTTTTTAAAATGCTAGTCGGTGGGCCAAGTTTGCAATTTGGTTGTGTGGAAATAACCATAATCAGGCAGAATGTTGTGACGATACGGGAAGTAATAACTCGACATCGTCAGTGACTTGACTTGAATGGAAGCTAATCGCGAATCACACGAACTCTAATTCCGTATTCAATGACTTGTACCAGGGTTCCCACACATTTTCAAAAATCATTTTGCATACTTTTTCAATACAGTACTAAATTAAAGAAATTCAATACCATTACTTCTCATTTCTTAAATCATGAAACTCAATTTTGCACATTGAACAGCACTGCATAAATGAAGTGCTTTGCTTTCAGTAAAATTCTGCTGAAATACTTCCAATTTCTTTTCCATTTAGAATTTCCATACTTTTTAGTACATTTTGGTCAAATCAATACTTCAAGGTCTTGAAAACCAATTTTGATATTCAATACTTCTTCAATACCGCGTGGGAACCCTGTTGTACAAGGTCTTGAAAACCAATTTTGATATTCAATACCGCGTGGGAACCCTGTTGTACTCCAACCATCTTTCACTGTTACAACAAGGAACTCAACACAAACATTCTCAGGAAAAAATATGCTAGAAGTAACATGTTGTGCAACAACAAAATACAGGCTTTTCCGCCAAATCAACATAACCATTTTCATCCGCACTTTGCAAAAGTGTTGCGACTTGTGTACCTAATCTGTTATTTCAAACTGCCTTAAGCTTGAACTTAGTCAACAGAAATTCGAAGTTAACTCAAAATATACGAAACTTGGCTGAATTGTAGTTCTCTAAGAAATACTATTTTCTGAAAATACCTGACCAGAAGTGATGATTGCTTCAGCGTTCGAACAAAATGCCTTTAATTCGCAATCGATTCTTGACTTTAAAGAATCTCCTACATGACACGTGCAAATTCGATTAGATGACAACTTGAACATCGACTTACCGTAACTTTTCAACTATAGAATACTGACTTGTTCGTACATTTTTTCAGACACATGAGTTGGATCAATTACATTGCAATTACTTCAAATTTTTCAATTACATAACAATTACTCCGTGCTGAAGAAATCAAATTACTATTAAACTTGTAGCAATTACAAATCAAATTAGTGATAACTTCNGTGAGACGAACAGAAATGCAATTATCTCCCCCCAGTTTTTCTCAACCTTTTGAAGAAATCGTACAAACCACCGTGATTTNTTACATGGGTGCAGTGGATTCTGCACGTATTGAAAGGCTGTAATGCAACTTTGCACGTGCCTGGGTATACTTGTACTGTATTCCTGCTTAGAAAGTGCAAAGCTATGAAAGTGACTGCATACTGTTTATAAAATATGAGTTCGGGGCATGCCCAACAATAACATTTCCACGTCCCACGACGAAAATACCGGATTAAGCCACGCCAATAAATAAAATGATTCAGCGCGTTATCCGTAATAAAAACTTTCCTTGTGATATCATACAAATTAGCCAGGGGTGACAAAGACGAGGTGCTGCAACCTACTCCGCACTGAAACAGGACAGTAGCAAAGAACACCATGAAGTCCGTAGGAACATGATGAATCCTGCGCGGCACTGGTCCTCAAGGGTATAGGCCCCNCAACATCACAGAATGCAGGGTGGGTTCCAGAACCCGAAGNTTCAGTGCGAGCACGCGAGACTCGCCCCGCGCAAGATTTTACATGAATCANTTTTTTTTTAAATAACTGCAATACTTTCCAGTATCAAAAGCAAGTGAGTAATTTCAAACTTCACGATAACAACAACGTTAACCGAGTTTCTCGCAAGAAAACTACAAAACTATCTGGTATCTTACAGATATGGAAATAAAACAAGCCTTCCTCAAAGTTTTTTAAGCAGCACACGTAAGCTATTTCGAGATCCACTGCCAAACAATCAAGTGTTACTGTGTTTGTTTTCCGGTGCATCCACTTGTTCTGATATTTTTTAACCCGTCGGGGTGCCCAACATCTTTGAAACTACGACAAAAATGTAAGGTAAAATTTGTTAGAAGACCGGACACTGGTAACCTACGAGTAAAATTACATGGCAAACCGGTAGGAAAACTAAACTGAAGAATTCAGTTCCATTACAGATATCATAGTCTAAATTTCATTTCAAAAGCGTTAATTGTTAAGAATGTCATGTTCTCTTTATTTCAATCTGATTAGTGCACACATAACGTGGCTTCAGTTTTCAGCAGTGATGTTGTCGAGACCGTAACTTCATGTTCGAGATCGAAGCCGTAAATATGTCACTTCTGGTAAAATTTAATTTTTCAAAATAAGTCCATCAACACTTCCGAGCAGTAATATTGTCTCATTTCTCGCATTTTTCCCACCTTTTTGGTTTTGCCCTTCCCAACGATGCAACCGACAGGTGAACAGGTTGAATTATGGAAGCTTCACCAAGCTACAGTGACTCTCGTATTTTGCATTGTATGCCCAGAAACGTAAGTGTTCACCCACATCACGTTACCTAGCCCGTCAAGACATTATATGCCATGATTAGAAACAAGTTATATGCTTTTGTTAAACGATACGCAACGTTATCAACTTTTTTTATCCGCTCACTTTAACTATTCGATGTTTTTTACAATCTCCATTTTTCTCCCATTATGTGATGGATGCAGCGGTTGTTAGTGCTTTGCTTCAGTATTCATTCCTCTGCAGTATCCACGTGTACTAAACAACACCTACTCTGTGATGCGTTGTGTAATAGCATTTCTGCACCCTTGTGTTCTTCTTTCAACTAATGTGATATGGACTTGAGTCTGACCCAAACACGTAACTAAAAATAAAACAAATTAATTGATGGAGCATTCGAAGGGTCAAGACAACAAGATCGAGACCTTCGAGATGGAGACGAACAAACATGGGTCCAGTGACTCCATCACTAGTTTTCTATGGCTGGTAGGTACAAAGGCATGCAGAAAAAAATCATCCAAAAAACAAATTTGCAAGATTGATTCCAGGCCACTCTTGGTCGGCCGTTGATTGCTGCCTTGATGCTGTAAACTGTTTTGGCATTATCAGTGAAATATATACCTTCTCTTCATCCTCCACCAAGATATGCTGCTGGGCAGTACCAAAATCGTTTTTGGAACCTGGATCAAAACTACCTAAATATCTATCAGACACTACGTGGGAGGCACATGCAAAAGCCACAGAAACTTATTTGTAAAGGTAAAAGGTACAGTGTTATCGCTGATGCTCTCCGTCACCTATGTTCTGATGTTAAAGTGAAGGATGACCCCACGCTTCAACCTAATAACATTTTGCGAAAATGGAAGAACTAAAATGTGTTTATGCTGTGTTTTTGGTCTCGTGTGTTTCCACAAAGACAACAAAGTCATTTAGAAATCAGATTCGCTACTGAGTTCTTATGCAAGTTTATATAGCTCACTTCAGCACATGTTAAGCAAAATCAGAGATTTTGATGAGCTTGAGCAAAAAGCCATTTAGTCACCTTGCCAAATGTTAACGACAGAACTGCCACAAGGAGACAGAAAGGAAAGAGCAAGAAAAGGACACAAGCGCGCTTCGGTCTGACGCCTTTAGTTAGATGAACTCTCTTCGAGAAATAAGTTTCGAATAAACTCTTTCATATTACTGTACGAGTATACTAGATGCACTCGAAACAAATGTAAGAAAAAGAGTTGCCGCATACTGTGATATTGCAAAATAGTTTTCCTCCTTTCTTACCGACTTGACAACTTGACATTATCTACGGAAGACATTCAGCAAGCGGTAGGATGATCAGGGCCTCCGAGAGAAATTTTACCGGGTGGTACGATGACCGATTTCGGGCCCCCCTTAGTTTCTCGGACCTTCGTCGAAACTTGTACCTTCTTTGTGTAGTAATCAGAATCAGCTGTCATGCTAAGATTTACAAATAGATTACTTGTTTATTGGCAGCTGGCTTACACTAATAATTTTGGGCTTGACTACAGAAAAACTGATCATGCGTACTTTCACTTTCCCGAGCCCCAGTGCCTCCCGGGAACGATGTACCTCTTGTACCCCCATCTTGTAGGCCCTGAGGACGATTGATGAAATCATATCCAGATGTTGACCTGAAACTTACTGATGAAATTTCGCATTTTCACATATACGTGAGACAAAGCCAAAAGCTAAGAGAAAAGCACTCTCTGTCTCAAATGGATGTCTATGAAATTTTCTATACAGGGAAAAAAATCAGATGGCTTTCGCAAATGTAGAAGCAATATTGCGGCTATTTCTTTAGCTTCATGTTCACTAACTGCTCAGGAGAAAGGTCTTTTTCAAGAATCAAAAGAATTAAAATGAATTAAGGGCCACACTTTCCAGGGTGAGATTGTCCACATTGAAATTGATAAACGTAGGCAAATAAATTTTGATGAACTCCTAGATGATTTTGTCATGAAGGCCAGGAGCTCTGAGAAATCATGGGTGCAATGCAACCCCAAATTTGATTATGTTTTCCTGGGACATGTGAGATCGGTTATTTCCGGACCACACTATTTTTGACTTCCCGACGTCCATTTTTAATCACTTTCACAACAAAATCGTATCTGCGCAGCGAAACATACACACAGAGCCGTATCAGCCGCACTCCATACACCCCAATAGGGGTGGCACACGCTGTCACAGGGGGCCAAAAATTCAGTCCCGTCACCACTTAGCACCCCAGAGAAAGCTTCGATCCTCCAAATTGAAATATGAAGCAGTAGAAATCAGTGAAGTTAGGGCGCCCATTGAATGAGAAGTGCTTATGCATTACAGTTACTTTGAGCCCCTTTGGAAGCAAGGTATTTACACATTATAACTGCCGTTGGGGGCCTCTTTGAAATCAAAGTAGCCTACTTATACATTACATTCGCTGTTGGGCCCCTTTGAACGCAGGGTACTTTACACATTACAGTTGCAAAGAAGGGCCTGAGGTAAGTGCCTCGCTTGCCTTCCATTAAAAACACCACTATATATAACCCTGCCAATGATCTTATATGAGAATATGAAACCGATTGAACACGTTCTGCGTCACCCGATATGCGTACTTTCTCACCTGACGTGCGCATGTAGACACTGTAATGCAAACTTATCTTTATATTATTGAACAAATTGAAGATGCTGATGAGTTTGTCACTTCAAAAAACACATATTTCACGCGGTTTTTCATAATTAAACCTAGACACACAGGTCGACGAAAAAAACAGATATGGGTGGAAAAAACCCTCAGTGGGAGCCCTGGTCACATGCGGCAAAACTCCTGCTACCGTAACTTGAAGAGAACATTTGAAGATTTATTGCCGTGTTGTTGTTACGCCATAAACACCGACAGTACAACAATCCACTAGCAAGTTTCGCAATCTGCCTCTGCATCAGTGCTCTCACTTTTGGGATTTTGTCCCTAGATTGGAACTTTTGACCATTTTTAGAGATTTTTTAGTTATTTAGGGATTTTCAGAAAAGTATGAAAATGTGTGAAACAGGCCCGCAACTAGCTTATGACACCAGGAGGGGCGAAGAGTTTTCTGAGAGGGGCCCAAATTTTTCTAACTGTGTCCAATGGTTTTAAATTATGCCCAAGACATTTTTCCAGAGGGAAAAATTTTTTTCTAGGGGGAATTCGCCCCCCTGGTTACGGGCCGGGTGTGAAGTGAACTATCCAGTTTCTTTTGCAAATCATACTTGGTTATATTTTTAACATTTATCATTGGCACTCCGATTTTTGCTGCACCATCACAGATTCAGGGTTTTTTGGTACTGTTCTAGGAATTTTTGGAGTTGAATTTGTGAGAGCCGGGCTCTGCAGGCAAAGGATCGGACATGAGCGAACTGCGCACTTGCGCTAAGCGTTTCGGAGGCCTCGCGGTCACGACTTTGCCCTGATGGGCCTTTATCCGGCCTTGCCTATATGCCTAGTTGTACACGTCCAGAAGTCAGACTTCCCCTTGGTCAACGTGTTTTGTGTAGTGATTGCAGTAAAAAATGTATAGGCTACTATGTCTAGCCCGGGTAGTCTTCTCTTATTTTGTACTGCATAGCAGCAAGATACCTTTGGTGCTCACGACCAAAGTTACACATTTGCGCAGCCTGCTGTTCAGACAGCCAGACTGAGTTGTGTAGTTAGAAGAGTCTATTTTGGTGGTTGTTCCTAAACAGAGTGGTGCAGTTGGTGGATTATGGATGTTAACCGTTGCGTCCACGTAGCGGCCTTAGTTTATATTTGTTAACATTTATATGCGATTTTAGATACAAACTGTCATTTATCTAAACATGTTCCATGCACCAGAAGATTAACAGTCCAGACATCAGCAAGGTTTATGCATGCGTATTTTGGCCAGTAAAAAGCGCACGATTCATAAGCATATATATTTAACTTAAGCTCATGGTAAAGTTTATCAATTTGCGCTAATGAAAGAAAACGTTCATCGCAGCACACATGCTTTGACCGGGCTCATGTTTTCTCCTTCAGTAACAATGTTTTGATAACTGAACGATAGGATTGATTCTGATTTCCTGCAAATTTTTTTTGCATTTGCATTTCATTACGACATCTCTAAATAATCGCCATCAAGTACATGACAATGATTTTCGACTCAATTCCTTTTGTTAAGCTCGTTCAAAATATTTAGTTGGAAACTACGAGCCTACTATGGGTACTTACGGGAAAATATTTATAATTAATTTGCACAATCTGCAAATGCTGTTCATGTTGTGAATGAAAAATAAATTTTCAGAATGTCTAGCCCGCCTGAACAAACATGAAGGCCCCCAATGGAAGATTTTCTGGCGACGGTTCTGCCAAGGCCCGCAGACACGGTGGCCCATTCGGAGGAAGTTACCCCCAAATCTTTTTCGTGTTCCCCCAAATTTTGTTGTGCTCAGAAAAATTTGTTTTAAACACATGATAAAAACAAAAACCTTTCCCCCCTAAAAATGTATTTTGCCCCCCAAACATTAAAACCTGGCTACGGGCCTGGTTCTGCCAAAATTGTTTCTACACTTAGGATATTTTTGTTTGAAGGCCATGCAGCCTCGAGATGTAGCATAATATAACTTATTTTTACGAATCACCATTAGGGGGCCCCAGTAACCATTTTGGGGGGGCCCAGAGTTAAGCTGATACGGCACTGCATACACAGCATACAAATTTTATACACTGTACTCCCAAAAAGTGATTTTCAGAGGGGAATTTTGTTTGTACGTAGAAAATGTCATGCGCGTTGCAGATCCGTTTTTTTCTTCATATCAAGTCATGGTGTAGGAAGACTCTTCACATATAAGGTTTCGGTGGTCACATTTGGCCAAACACGTTCTACACAAAATTTGTTACACATCAGATAACCCTGGGTAGTATAGTAACACAATTTTCTATATACAATATAGGCTTTCAGGGACATTTTTATAAAATAACTCTGGCACCATTCCACTTGTCTCTGAAAATAAGGAAAAGTCATGGAAACACAGGTTTCTCATATTTTTCTAAGTATATAAAACCAACAAAAAAGAAGTTCCTGGATGGTGGACCACAGTGGCGTAGCAGCCATTTGGACATTCTGGATTTATAATTCTATTGAACGCATCCACTTAAATCACACAACTACTACACTTTACCTAGGTTTGTACGCGATTAATTCACGTTGCTTGACCCGAAATAATCATTTGATTGTTACGTGTGGCTATGATTGTTACCTGTGATTAGATCTCAATCGCATACGTCACAAAGGAGCTCTATGATGCTCTGTGAAGTTGTTCGGTATTTGCGAGCAGTGTACGAAATAGATTAAGCTTTTGGTTTGCAGTTGAAACAACGTTCAGTTAGGTTAGATTTTTCTATCTGTGAAGCATTTAAACCTGCAAATGAAGTGAAAGAAAGTGATGTTCTTTCAGAAAAAAAGAGAGAAGTTAGGGAAGAGGAATTGAAAAAGAATGAGGGCGCCGTATTGAAATTCGTAAACATTTCTTCGGACGCCATTTCACCAAACGAAATGCACAAGATTAGCAGTGCTAGCACCAGTAAATCAATACCGGAAGTTGAGGAAGAAACAAAACCTGGGCAAATTAGCAATAGTGAAGAAGCAGATGTTGAGAGTAATATAAGTAAAGCATTTGCAACCGAAGTTGGAAACGATGATATAACAATTTTACCGAAAGATGTGTCATGTAGCTAGTTGGCCAAAACCAATAAAACATGATAGAAGAGTTGAGATAGTCAAAGCTGGACCAGAAGATGTCGGAATAAAGGACCTTTCGAGTCGATGGTTCGAGTTATAAAAGTAGGAGATAGGGAGAAAAAAGGTTTGAGTTGTCTGTCAGCAACATGGTTTTACAAGACGCTGAAAAACGGTTAAAAGGTTCTGAGATCATGGGTAGTATATTCAAACATCGATTCAGGATTATTTTGCTTCTGTTGCATGTTATTTCGATCGGAAAATGATGTTTATTTGTTTTCAATCCTTTAACACTTTCTGGCATTCAAATCCTTGTTTATTTGATCACGAAAATTCCAATGTTCATCGAGATTCCTTAGATAAATGGTATGAGCTCACACTGCGAC
>JGI24021J15306_10001460_pt1 | contig 23203 bp, 13 predicted proteins | sample Ectturendosymbi1_FD_15306 | JGI IMG/M metagenome (IMG submission 15306) | reverse complement strand
CAGTGACGGTGCGATGGAACAGATTGCAGTGTAAGTGCACATTGTTTCGCAAGTGGAAACTTAAAGGACGACAGTAGCTTTTGAGATTCGAGATCGGCAGCAAACGCTGCGTTTGCCAAGCTCGACACTTAAAGCATCCGCGACAACCAATCGTTGTTTCTTGTTTTTCTGCGACACGAAACAATGACAATGACACGCCAAAACTTCAACGTCGTTACGAAACAATTGACTCCCGGACTCGCGCCCCTAGCTGCAGTTGCCAGTTTCTTAGCAACCAAACGGTGCCCATGTTAACGTTTGTTGTTCTGTGCAGCACTTCATTAAATGACGCATACCGATGACGCTACCACAACAAAAAAACACTCGCTGCCAGTGAACAGTTACGTCAAAAAGCGTGACATGATTACGTAGTGCTGAAAGTATTCCAGCACACGCGACACTGAAATTTTCGGTATAATTACCTTCAGTAAATGACTGGATATAATCAACTACAACAAGTGCACTCCCCAGACCATCAACTAGACCCTGGTTCTTTTTCAAAATCGCGTTGCAAAAATAATGATTATTATTGAATTTCTTTAAAAATCGGCGTTCTGGAGCAAGTGTATCAAAGCCAGTCACAACACATGCGGCTGCCTCTCCACGAAACCACGTGACGAACAGCGACAGAGAAGTCAGTGCGATAACAGCATCAACAAAAACTCACCTGTTACGGAAGGAAAGAAGATTGCGAGGAGGACGGTGAATGAGCTCGTGACGTCAGCAGTGATCCAGGGCGCTTTGGGGGCGCTTTCAGGTTGTTTGTCGTCGGCGATCACCGTGTCCAACGTCGCTGACGTAATGGGGTCGCCCAGTTGCATGTAGTGACCAGGAATGCCGTTCGCTAGTTGCAAAGACAAGTTACAAAACATTTTAATGGATGTACGAGTCCACGCAACGAGTTCTGCTCGACGGGAGACGGCAAGCAACAAAAATGTAATCTGGATTTGAACGAAAACTCAACAGCCTTTTAACGACCTGTCTGAACATAAAACTTTTTACTGAGCCAATTCGTCTTTGCCACAAACATTTTCCGCTGGCAGCACCAAGGATCGGGGGGGCGATTAGCTTAGTTGTGGAGTGTCCGCCTCTTAATTGCAAGGTTGGCTATTCGATCCACAACAACTGAGTGACTCGCCGTAGCGCTCCTTGGGCAAGAACGTTCGCCTGAACCGCCTCGACAAAAAGCATTATTCAAGCTTCGGCCTGTCGCCAATTGCCGTTAAATATATCTGCCGCATTGCACCGAAGATCAAGACAGACAGAAACAACACAGTGTACGGTAAAAGTGCAAAAAAAACTCGAAGACGGAAATTTTTAGTTTCGCCACTCATTTCGCGGCGTGTCGGCTACCATAGGAAAAACAGCAACGAAGTGTATCCATCATTTTATTTCTCGCGAGATTTCGTTTCAGGTGAAATTGTGTTTCAACCTTGATAAAAAATTTTCCAGTCCGCGATTAGTGAAAAAATTTTCCAGTCCGCGACACAAACCAGAAAATGGCTGCTTTCAACCAGACATTTCCTCCCCTAAAAAACTTAGAACTGTGGTCACTTATATCTCGGTAAACCAAAATAACATTAAAAGCAATGTTTTCCCGCCACCGAATGAAACCAACGAGCGAATTATTCACGTCGATGTTTCTTTTCACGCAAAAGTTGATGCGTATATCACTTACTACGAATGTTTTTGCTCAAGCAATTGAAAAGCACACGCCAGAGATGAGACCAGTACTACAGGTAAAAGGAACCCACTTTTTTTTTTACAAAAACGCCAATTGTCAAAGCAAACAAAACAACTGCACAAACCTGTGTGAACGTCTGAGCCCAGGCCTGGTAAAGCCCGCAACGTTTGAACTTTGTTAGCCTTGTAGTACGCGTTGCAAGTGTCGGTCGAGTTGGGGATGCTTTCGTTTCGCTTCAAGCAGAAGATGTCAAACAAGGTCTTGGGAGGCTGTCACGAAAAGAAGAGCATTCTTAATTTGCGTCTGTTTCTGTGTTACGTTATACCAGGGGAGGCAAAACGAAATTGGAAGCAGCGCACCAAGTGGATGGAACTTCGAATTTGGCCGATTTTATTACGTTTCGACAGAAAAAAACGTCTTGTATTAAAATTTATGAGTGATGAGTTGCCTCCCCAGCGACATCAAGAAATACACTGCAAAAGGTGTGATTGGGCCACAGAACGCAATACATACAACCGATCGATTATAATCAGCTACAGAAACTAATGTGGGAAGGTTTTCCAATGCAGTGACGAGTTTCAAATGCACTGGACATGAAAATTGGTTCCACGCCCTCCATACCAGAACGTAAGAGGTTATCACGAAGGGACTTTCTCCCATTTTGAAAAAGCTACCGATGGTCGGCGTCAACTGATCGGAGATAGTGGCGTCGATTCGCTTCGCTCAGCGGCTATCACAAAACAGCAGAAATAAAGCTAACAGAAAACTTCGTTGCCGGAACACTTTTTGAATCGCACCGGACAACAAGGCACAACCAAAATTATACAGCGAAGTCCAGAAGTGCGAGAGGACATCTTCGTCAGTTATCAGTTTTCATCCCAAGCAACCCGTGCGAACGTGTTAGACGCAGGCTGACGCAGTGCTTGGTGGTTTCAAACCAATCATGCCGAACTTCACTTTCGTGCTGTGAGCTTCACTATCGTGCTGTGCCAAACACTCAGTTCGGCCGTCAGTTAAAAGCCAGCAACGGCTCTGCTCCGTTGTTTTTCTCTCAGCAGAGTTGCAGTAACAGTAGTTATAGGCAGCGGCAACACAGACATTGCATTAGGTTTCGAACACTGAGCGTTCACAAGCGGATTCACAATTTTACTGAACTCTGTACCAAGTGCTAGAAACAAATGCGAGCAACATCACTTCGTGGTCAAAAGCAGAGGCTGCACACGGTGTTGCTGGAAGTACAAAAGTTCCTTTTTATCCACATGAAACGTTCTTCCTCAGCGAATATTTGAGAAAAACTTAACAATCTTTAAGCACTTACAGAAGCCCAAAACTGTTCATGCAATGGTCACAACAAACCTTTTCAAGTAAGAACGTGACAGTCCGGCATTGCAATTAACTGATGCGGCAGCCTGGGTCTACATTTGACCCGAATAAACCCACAGCGGTACATTCTATCCGAGAGCGGTTAACAATCGTAAAAATCGACTTCTCACAAATCAGCACCAACTCAGATAACTCAATTAGATTGGCGCAGGGCCACACTAACGTGCAAGCGTAAACACACCAAGATCCAAGGTAAGTGTAGCCTTCTCGCTTGTACGACCTCACGCCAACCGCTGATGATTTCGCTACAGACCAAGGTGTGAACTTTCTACCCTGGTCAGAGAACCAAGTAAGAAGCCACCAAGGCCGAGATGCTGTAACGCACTGTCGTGCACATTAGAATAACTTGGCACCGTCAATGAAAATATGCAAGGAGGACACTGCAGGTGTAGACAGACCTTAGCGCAAGAAACTCAACACAAGGGAACGACCGCGATACTCGATACTCCACTGAAACATCGCAGCTACCGTAGTGACATGAACGACGGACAACGCCTTTTCTGGGGGGAGGGTGTAAAGAAATGACGGTCGATTTCCACACAGTATGGTCACCGCGCAAAGCTTGGGATCTCGACGTTTTACTTTAACGAGTGGTCTTGCAAACCCACGAATGCATGAACGCGGAAGCGTGCTGTATGAAAGCTGGAACGGTCGCGTTCTTTCAATGCAAATATAAACACCATTGTGACGACAGAACAAAGGGACAGTTTGTATAATGATGCTTTGTGTGCCTTCACAATAAGCCTAAGAAAACACTGGGCGGTATTATTCATGGAATTAAAACCGTTCACTCGTCAATGGTAAACGAATGGAGAGCTAACTATGAATGCAAACTTTTGCGGTTTTCGCTGTCAGTATGGGATAACGCAAGTGTTTTTGAATTTTCACCACGTATACCATTAGATATAGCGCAAATGCGGCAATCATGAACTTTCACAACAACTGTTTGCAGCATTATCCCTGCACGTTTGTGATTTATCCCTTTTTTCCATTGTTTTGATCGCAACTACTGCACGTTTCATGCTAGCCTGTTGTTGATCGCCTACAGCTGCGGCAGCCAATCGTGCAATATTCGCAATGCATGTCCCTGCTGCGGTCACTGGGTTTTGCAAGTTATGAATTGGCCTCGAAATGGCCTCTTCAAAAGGATTGTTTTCACAAGGATCGTTTCTGTCAAACAGCACAGCGCTCTTAGAAACCAATGAACTTTCAACACTACTGAATCAGATCATTTTTCACCAAATAATTGTTTCTCTCACTGCCTAAAATGTGCCACAGCCGAATAAAGCGAAAAAATCTCAGCGAAAAAATCACGTAGGTTGTCATGCCTGGGACGCAGGGCCATTTTCGAAGCGATAAGATCTGCCTGTTACAGTTTTGCACGCTATGCTTTTGTGTTCTTTCAACTTCACTACTTTCTTAATATTAATCTATGGCGCAATTAACGCAACTGTTAAAAAACAAAACAGTAGGCCGGCTTAATTGTTTTTCGAATCACTCGAGTCCTCACGCACACCTTCACACCTTTCGTCGCCAAAGTCGATGTTACGCATTTGAGTACAATGTTGAATAAAAATTTAACCCAGATTCCATCTCACTTCTTTGATATTGTGTACATCATGACCTAGGACTTTATGGTGCCGATATGAAATGTCATACCGTAGGCGTAGTTTATTACGGTATCAGCCACAGTTCTAGAAATTATACAAAATATGCTCAGCAAAATGAATTGTGATCACAACGCATTCCTCATGCCAGCGCAACAGTCGAGTAGATCTGCCATAAAATATGGTCTCTTATGGAGAGATCTTAAGCTTGCAGGCAATGTTCAGGAAGCAGATCAGAGTTCACTGTACATATGTTAATAAGCTTTTACATGGTCTTGTACAACAAAGGATTATGCTTCCATTTGGAGGCCTTAGTGGTGCCGGGCCTGTGGCTGGCCCGATCTCATTACTTGTTAAGCTCTTTCGAACGCACAAGGTAATGTTTGATCGCGTTTCCCAAACTCATCGCCTCACCCATGTCTTTTCATCCATGAAACCACCTGGTAGTGGTCTGACTCAAACCAAACCATCGGATTGTTCGCCTTTGTGTTGGCTTTTCACCTTGGCATTTTTCGAACTACTAATGACCACATGCTGGACCAGTGAAAAGAAAAAATCTTCTTCATAAAAAAAAATTTGAATGAATCAAACTCTAAGCCACCCGACATGACGTCACTGCAGAAATGTCCCCCCGAGGCATCGAAAGTTAATCTCAGTCGAAGTCACGCGGTGGTAAATGGCTGTTGGATTACGACGTCATAATTGCTGTGCGCTTGAATGTCGCGATGCTTCTTGATATAGTTCAAAGAAAGTTCAAACAAGAACTGTTGTTTATAATACTTTCCTGTCCAACGACAATGTGGCCACCAAATTATTATTACGAAACAGAGGAGGGCTGCGTTCTGAAACTCGTCACTGATTCAGCACGTCAGTCGACTCTGGCCTGAATGACACCGGTCAGACAAACATTGTTTCGACAAGCAAGAGTTTGGTGCGAACACAACCAAACGGTGCGCACTCCAGCAAGCAGAAGGGAGTGTACGTCGGTGAAAGCATAACAACGCTTGATACGAGCAATCCAGTTGATATGGACCAAGCAATCCAGTTGACATGGATCGACCAATCCAGTTCAATTATAATTAATAATTTAAACACGCAAAACAGACCGCAGTTTTTAACGAACCATTGATTTAGAGCAGTGATTCTCAACGTGGTCCAGGTGGACTTAGTGATCCACAGAGTTCCATAAATCCTTGACTGAACATGCCCTTGAGTTCACTGACGCATGCGCAATACAGTTTCGACTAGTTGTTCATGAGGTGTCAGCATAAAGTGGTCCATTGAATATCTTATTTAAAAAGATGGTCCATGCACCGGATAAGGTTGAGAACCACTGGCTGACCGCAGGGGTCTCTAAACTTTAAACTACTACACAACAGTTCGAGGGACGGACACCTTTCTTACGTAATGTGATTGTTTCGGGATATGTTACATTCTACCAAATCAACAAATGTTTCGTAAATATATTGTTTTTTTCCATTATTGACCAAGTATCTTTGCGGCCAGATGAAATGGCTTCGCGGGCCGTGGTTTGGAGGCTCTGGTTTAGAGCGATTTCATCTAATGACGTTCGCCACACTGCTGCATAGAAATGTTTGCTCACTCGAGGGCAACGATTCTTGATAGGAACACGCAATCGTTTCAAAATCGCTGCACGCGCGCAAGCGCATCGATGCAAACAAGCTTGACCGACGAAAGTGAACCTGGCGCACATGAAGGTCGCGCCCAAGCGAGTTGTCACAAAGGACATGAATTTGCCCGAACTGTTACGTCACACAGGCAAACGAAGGTCAAAGCCCTTTACGTCACTAAGAGGCAGAAATGAAGCACCATCGTTCACGCATGAGCGCCAGGATGGTGGAAAAGCTGAATTTAGCGCTGACGACGAAGTTAACCTCTTGCAAAGCGCTCTCCAAACGCCCAACCCAAGGGTTTCTGCCACTCATCACAGGAAGCCCAATCAGTACGGCTAAATGCGAGCAAAAACGTTACGTAACGTTGAAGCGACAAGCAAGTCGTCGGAAAAAAACTTCCGCTGTTTGATAGATCGGGGTTTTTCTGGGGGGAGGGTTGGGACGTCCAACATGACATGACGGCCGGCGACGCATCCATCGCTAAGTAAATGTTTATACCTTTAAACCACCGCAAAATTGAGACTGTTAGTCGCGTGGGCGAAACCAGGCGCCATAACTTCAAGAAAAATGCATTCCAAAGAAGGAAATTGCAAAAAGAAAGAGATCCCGCTTGATTGCAAAACACGAGAATATGGAACTAACAAAACTTTAACATAATGGTTATTGGTTTTGCTCCACTTCGCAAAACCGCTGTAGTCATCCTGACAGCCTCACAGTGCAGCAACGCTTTCACTGCCAACTCGACTACATCATGCTCTACATACTTGTGTGACGTTGAGTTGTTCGGCGGTCAGGGTCTTCGTGCACTTCATGTTGGGTTGCAAAGTAACCAGGCGGTTGCCAAGGAAACACAACTCCCTGAAAGTAACAGCAGATTATAACTGAACAGGGTCGATCACAGTCAATTTATGGCCAAAGTATTTGCAAGCACGCGTCTTGTTGGGACTCCTGCCCATTCTCCGAAGTTCTTGTTGTGGTTATTTGCTTTCGAAACGTCTGTTACTATGACGTTACAATGGGTACGCAACAAACGAAATTCAGCAAACGTGTCGTCACAGTATGTACGGGAAGTAGTTTTGTTTTGTTGTCATCGTTTTTATCAGTTGGACCCTACCCGAAAAGCAGTAAGTTTTCTCTGTAATGAGCATATCAAGGAACAGGCTTGTCCATGGGACTCTGTCTTTTGTTACATCCAATGGCGACTTTTGACTGTCCAATTCCATGGAATTCCCAGGAAACTAGTGATACGCATTACATTACAACATGTGCGTATGCAACGTCTGCGTCTATTTGAGCCTTGGTTGAAACACCCATAAGACTTGCAGTCGGGGCGTAGCCAATATAGTTGGGTGAACCTTTTCAGTTGTCACAAAGAAACGGACCAAAAACTGTATTTTTAGGGTCTGCGCATCGCTACAGCACGGCATTGAGCCTCTATGTGTAACACTTACTGTGTTGTAAGCGTGTAATAATAGTTTTGAACTTCAGTACAGTCCTGCTATGTGACGTAAAATCACTACGATGGCTTATGGCACCAATTTCAACTCCACTGTCAAATCCTATGAGAATCTCATTCCTATGGACAAGCCAGTTAATAAAAGAAAGTTGCCGTCAAGGCTCACACATAAGCATTTTAATGAGATGAAATTGGCAGCTAGGCAGAACTTTACACCTGATATTGATGAACTTGTGATGGAGAAAGGAGAGAAGATACCAAGTTTCAAGTGCAACTTGAAAGCATATTGAAAACTGATTTAAAAAGTTTTTGAAAGCATTTCAATATCCCACATAGTTCCTCTAGCCCAATTTTCTCTTGAGGAGATATCGCTGCAAATTTAAGAGCTCTTCCCCGCAAAATGTTTTCTACTTACGAACCGTGTACATTTACAAGGCCGTGTATTAACTCAGCCTTCTGGAACGGTTCCCAGTTTCTACTTCTTCAATCTTTTGTTACTTTTCCTTAAACGCAGAAGTTTTCAAAATGTACTTCCTTGAACTAAATCAAAAAGAAAATATTGAAATTGTCCTTATTTATAGGTTCTTATCTCGTGATTTTTGCTGGTCCGGTCCGTTTGAGATTAGATGGGTTGTAATCTGGCGCCTGAAATAACATGAGTTTGACACCCCTCCATTAGATAGTCGCGGTCAAATCCTCATCCACAGAACAACGCTAACGAAACAGGAAAGACGAGCACAAGAAGTATATAGCAATTAATAAGACACCCTTACCAGTGCAATCCTACCGCAACTTTCCAAAGCAGGGTATTCCCCGCAAGGTGCGTAAGATAATAATATATGGGAGCGCGAAATAATAAGGTTGTCGGGACGGGATCAATGTTTAATTGGAACAGACAGATCAGAATTAGAAGTCAAAATAATCACAAAACTGTGTGAAATTTATGGAAATATAGGATCTAAAGCGCAATCACATCAGGGTTTAGCAAAATAATTTCAGTAAAAAAATCTACTACCAAGAGGTGCCAAGACATCGCATGTCTTAGATCGCGGAGCACAAAACAAATTGGCAAGCTCGTCTACAGGGACGGACCGATGAGGGGGCACAATCCCCCTGGCGCCCAAAAGTCCCAAACACTTTCTTCAATCCAGTACATTTGCACCCAGGAGGCGCCAAACTTGTTTCTTGCCCTGGGGGGGGGCATCTAACCTCGGTACGCCCCTGCTCGTCTAAAGACAGTGACAGTCTAAATACATTCAGCCCTCCATTAATTTTTCAATCGTTTTTTTTTTTGTCTAAGATTGCCGAGGAAGAAGATTGTAACAATGCAATAAACTTTCTGGTTGCCGTGTGCTGACTGTATGTAAGACCTACACAGCTTCTACAGCATTTAGAGTCCAGAAGTCGCACACCTCGGAAAGAGCACGAAACAACGGTCGAGCTTTTCACCGACGTCAACTTCCAACCGCCTGAAAACAAGTACTCACTGGGTCGACGGCGCAATGGCTGATTTGATCACACCGGCGTAGATTGCAAGGATCGAGATGATGACGCACGCAAGGAAGAGTGAAGCGAATTTGTTCACGTACTTCACGCCGATGAAGACGAGGAGGGACATGACCGCCAAGAAGCAGGTGCCGTAAACGCGGTAGTTGTTGAACAAGTTGGCCTTGTTCTCCGGCCCAACGAAATCCCCGAACAAGGATATGACCGGAGCAATATAACTCTGCGGAAGGCAAAAGTGTGGAAGTTACGGGCTTGATATTTCGCTAGAGCGATTTCGTCGCGTCACGTGATCAAGTCGGTCGCGCCGAGGAAGCCAAGTCGAGGTTTGCAGGCTTCAGGAAAATCAAGATGCTACAAAACCCATGCTTTACCGCGTAAGGTGTTACTTACATACAACGCTTAAAATATGAGTCCGTCTTTAGTGCGTCACAAAGAAGTTAAGCAGAGCGTGTCTTGGTTCACAAATCCGAACGCGGTTCACACCAGGGATGGAGAGAAGATTGCTCGTGAATTGCAGAAAGCAAACAAAAACTCAACAACGAAGTTGTTTTTGACGCTTTCACAAAAAACACACATTTGATCAACAACACTTTCCCCCTCACGGCAACCCTATTAATCTCCCTCGATACATCAGACAAGGGCGGATTTGGCTGAATGCGCAAATACCGCAATCTGTGAGAGGAAAAATACAAAACTATGCTTCAAAGGCTTCAAGTAACGAGACATTGCCAAAGCATTTATCTAATCAGCCACTGCGATTGGTCGTTCGCGTCTCGCTTGATTAATTCCTGTCGCACCTAATTAAGGTTACGCAAATGACGTGCTGTTACAGCACGTGCCTTCAAGCGGAACAATGACGAGCCCAGTACATGACCTTTGCAAATTACGTCAAAGAACGAACGCGAGCCTCGAAATCGAAATCGCGAACTTAACACAAAAACATGAGTGTCGCCCGTTCGCCCTCGACGGGAACGGGCACGAAATGCAATCAAGACACCGGCACCACCAGGGAATTACCGCCAAACTTGATTGCGGTGCGTTCTTTTAATCCGCGCTTTGACAATCCAAAGTCAACATCAAATCCTTGTGGCACTAGTCACGTGGCTTTGCAGCACGTCGTGCCACGCCAGCAAGACCAACCAGGAGCGCAGAGCACATCAAGGAATGTTTTCATTCGTCAATAACACATTGAGTTCCCTGGTTTTCGATGATTTTCGCAGAGAACAAAGCTTTGAATGCACATTAAGCCACCGCAAAACCAAAGCTGACAATTCACATGCACTCTGTGCGTAATGCCACTTTCAAACTACAACTTCATAAATGAGGATTCTCTCAGATATTATCATCCCTAAGCAGTGGTAAAGTGATAACATAACACAATAAAGCGACATGTCCTAAAACTTGCCCCGCAGACAGTATATATTACAAACAACCGCGTTATTTTCAGTTTTCAAACGTCTCTAAACGAAAATCACGTCTGCATACTCCAGATCAGTCCGCTACCTTCCTTTTAAATAAATAAATCATGAATAAATCCAGCGACACAATTTTTTCAATTCGCAATTTCTGCCAAAGCGATGCCGTTCCTTCTGGACGATACAATGTGTATGTCGCGTTTATTAACAGAGCAGGAGGGCAGTCGTGAACTTTAATTCGCTTTTAGTGTCGTTGATTGCCATCGACAGGCGGTCGAAACTGACACGAGACAATACGATCTCATTAGGAGTGTGACAAGGGGAGCATCCTCCCAATACCCTCAAGACCACAGCACTGAGTGCGTGATGCTGTTTCGTAGAATGCTGGTTACAGGAGCCGAAGGCTTCTGGCGAAAATGCGCAACGCTTTTGACGACCGCCTGTTGTTTGTCACGTCAAACTTCTCCCGTTTCGCTAACGAACGGATAGTTGAAGCGGCACTGGGCGAGCGATTCAGTCAAACAGTACATGCGCTCGAAACGTGGGACGAAGCGAAGGCAGAACAATGACTGGCAAAAAGGAGTTTACGTTTTGAAAAAGAAAAGGTGGGAAACAGGAGCCAATAAGTTTCAGGGCAGATAGCTGTGCGCCAACAGAAACTTGTACGGCGACGCATAATTCAAAGCATCCTGCTAAGTTCACGCGTTCTGATGCTTGGAGATCGTCAATTTGGGAGGAGGCTTTTCCAACAAGATAATGACATGCGCTGGGGCGATGACGGAAAAACCTGCCTTGTTTCGGTCGTCAGATACATCATCGTAGCCATGAGGAGCTGAGTACACGCTCGAAATGCACAGCTCCTTTTCAACTTAACGTTGGAGTTTACCGCCCAATAGGTCGGCTACTTACCGGGATATCCCAAATATCATAAATCCACAAAGTTTACGATTGAATTAAACACTGTTTTAACAAAGAGAGAAGAAACAAACAAAAGGATTTAGCAAGGGCACCAAACCGATTATACAAACAATAACGTGCAAGATTCAATCCGCCAGACGATGCGCTGATGATGAGCATCAGTAATCTGTCGATTAGCACTTCGCAACGAACTTGTCTACGAATAACGCCTTACACTAACAGGAAAATTAATAAAGGCCTAATTAAAAACACGATCGGATTCAACACCTGGAAATATTGTCGTCGAACAAAAACTTTGCGTGATTAACCACGGTTTCTTTCTGCACGTTGTGGTTTGAAGAGTTTGCATCCAATGGATAGAGCAGTGTAAGTTTCGTAAGTAAATACATATAAAGTTATGGGAAAAACCAGAGCTCAAACGTCAAAACAAAGTAATGATAATTAGGGTCACTTGGCGATGATGTTGCTATAAAGCAAGCATTAGGAACTCACAATGTTTAACTGTGAACAAAACAGCGCGTTCACGTCTTGTTTCGAGTTTCTAAAAACAGCACTTTATGAAAACAACCTCCTGAGTAGACTTCTGACGACAATCAGCCCCAACTACTATGTCTGAAACAAACACTCAGTCAATCAAATACGTAAAACCTTCAACGAAATGACAACTAAAAACATCAATAAAAACTTCCGCGCACTCGTGAACTGACTTCCTGTCCTTTTCTTCCGACACTTTGGCGTCAAAATACGAAAGGATCTACGAAACCACATCAACTTTAAATAAGATCCGCACAACTAGTGCAGTATATTGCAGGTACGACGCTGTTTTACGCTCACACCTGCATTCAACAAATTTGAAGCTGAATGATTGGTTGAGCCACTGCCACAAACTTCATTTGCTGCAACGCTCCTTTAGCAAGAGCGAAAACCGCAAACGCCTGGCGAAAGCAAATTTAAGGGATAGGCACATTCTCCGCTTTCCGTCACTCAGATCATTAACACAAAAAAAGGCAACTTCAGTCCTGGTTTCGAAGCAAAGCACTAAGGGGGAACCAGTACATCAGGGGAATCTTGAATCAAAATAACAGCTACACGCAAGAAAAACTTCTAACCAGTAAGATCTCCACTGCTCCCAGAATGTACATGGACGAAGCGAAGGTCGTTCCCAGGTAGAAGAGGACGCCGACCGCTCCCCCGAACTCCGGGCCAAGCGCGCGGGATATCATGAAGTAGGACCCCCCGGCAGGGACCACTCCGTTCGTGGCGATCGCGCTCATCGAGATGGAAGTGAGGAGCGTCTGGAACAAACATTTGCGAAACTTCGAAAAAAGAACTCGGAAGCAAGCGCACTCGCGCTGGAGGATGCTGCGAGGCACGGAAGGAAAAATTACGCAACGCTACAAAAACCAAGTCGCTTAAAGTGGAACTTTTTTCTCCATGACCATCTCCTTGCAAAATACTCATAAAAAAGATCAAGGGAAAGAAGAAATAGCTCAAGTAACGGGTACTCCCTTTGATATTTCATTTCTAGCTTGTAGCATTTTTTTTATCTAGAACAGCCATGTCCAACCCGCGGCCCGCATGCGGCCCAGCCCAAGGTTTTGTGCGGCCCAGTTTAGGTTTTCGCTCTAGTATAAGTATCTTACATACTGACAACCTGTCGTTATTTTAATAGTCTCAAATTTGACATTTTTGATGCAGGTGGTCCTCAGTGCCAGTTTATCACTTTTGTACCGCGTGCTGGGTGATTTCCATATGTCCACTGACACCTTGGTGCAAAAAGTTCTGCTAGTTTATTGATTTCTACCTTTGTTCCATTGGCACTAAACTTGCCTATGAAATCACACTTACGGAGTGGCTAAAGGTGCCAAACAGTCGTTACCATTGCAGTTAGGATTCGAATGATTTCAGTACATTAGCTTAAACTAAAAACTGAATTTAGTTTGGTAAAGATCAAAGTAAGTCATTCAATTTGCGGACCTCATTAATATCTATGTCAATGTGCGGCCATGGTTAAGATAGTAACATAATTTTTGGCTCAGTGAGCAATTTCGGTTGGACATAGCTGATCTAGAATGATGTGTCGGAGAAAATGTGTATCTGTAGGACATTTAGAAGTAATTGTTTTTCCCACTTGAGTAAACATACATTACGAGCTCCGGATCTAATTGATACAAAACAATGATTTTTGTAGTTTAGTCACTTTTCTCCGCACTGAACGCTACTCATGTCACTGATACCGGTGCAACGTGCAAGTGTTAAGCTCAGCTAAACTCACATAGCGCTTCATTTCACGGGACTTTTGTTAAATTTTGTAAGCTTTAATGTAGACAGTCAACCCTCCACAAGAACCTCAACCTATGCCAACTGCTAACTGTTGTTTTTAGGGAGAGGTAGATTTCGATGTCAACTGGGCCCAATATTTTACATGGCTTTCCTATACGGGACACATTATTGTTCTAAAACTACGGTTGGATTCATTATTTAAACAACAATGGATCGAAATAGTTTATATCAAATACCATCACAGCGGTTCGACAAGACACGGGATCATGACTATTTCAATATATCCAAGCAGCATACTACTTGCTCTGCATTCTCAAAAGAAGTGAAGAACCTGGTTAGCTTTTAAAAGACATCACCTTGATAAACTGCACTCCGGTTCGTAGTAAATCTGTTAAACACTTGATATTTCAACTGCAAGGGAAGGGTGATATTTGTTCAGGGCTGCATGGAGCCTCGCTATCACCAAATAAATGCGCGAAAGCGATTAAATCTTTAGATAAACCGCCTTGTCCTACTCACAGCAAAGTTGCTTCTTCTCTGTACAAACGGCACCTCCGCTATTGAAACCGCAGTATTTAAATGTAGTGGTGGCGCAAAGCAGTAACAATGGGTTACCTACCTCTCAAAGACAGTTCAAGCCTTAGGGTGCGAACAAACAAATAGACCACTGAAGTTTAAATGTTTTTAATGCCGTTGCCGTTAAAAGACATAGCAAGAACAATTTTTTACTTTTGTTATGTTTTGAACACATTGTCTTTTTAATTCAATGCTGGATCGAAACTCCTTGCCACTGAATGATATTTCGAAAAATCGCTCTACTGATAGAAAGAAATAAATGTCAGCATATTTTTTATCAATGCAATAATCACGGAAAGGGATATACGAAGACCCCGGACAAACAAACAAATTTTAACAAAAACCGAAGTAAAGCTGTAGCTTTTTTTAGCTTAAAAAACAGAAGTCGCATCTCTTGGCAGTAAAAGAAAAAAACACCAACGTACAAAAAAACATTCTGGTTCACAACTATACATGGAGGAACCTTTTTCAGAGTGAGGCCTAGGGCCCGGTTTGCTTAACCAAGGACGTGCCTGTTTTTGCTGCACTGGAGCCAGTGGCGCCGGGGTTAACAGCGCCCGGGAATGGGGGGTATTCCCCCAATAACGTGCAATACGCGTCGTTAGTCGCCAATAAAAATTATGAGGATGGGTAATGTTATGGAACGGTACTTTGATTTAAAAACTATTACATTTTGAAATTTATCTGTCTACGCTAACGACGCATATTCAGTGGTTCTACACCACATTGCGGAACAAGAAAAGCATGAGTTAATGAACTGTTCTGATCAACCAGGCCATTTTATTCAAAGTTGCCACGATGTACCCAAGTTGAATGCTCGGGGTTTCATACTGTACCTACAGGGAATCATTTTCAAACGCGTACAAAACATTTCAGTCTAATAAAAACAATAAGTGAGATGCTAGATATATAGTAATGACTTCATATTTAATGGGAATAAACAATCATTTTCCGAAAGCCCCAAGGTGACCAATAGACACATTCAACTGGAAAGCAAAAAATGCTTACCGTGAAACAACACAAGAGCACAATAAAGAAGGACTGCAAGATTCCGGCAAGACCCACAATCCACGTCAAACGAACGAAAAGAATGACTCCGAGGATGTTTTGCACGCAAGGAAGGTAGACGCCCATGATCGTCGACATTTTGAACACCTTTTGAACAAGGCACGCTTCGTTTTAAGAAGATATCGATGAGGTTGGACGTCAAATACCATATTTCCAGCAAATGAAAAATTCACACATTCGTTAATATATTGCGCGAACCGCATACAGGTACTTTTTAGCGCGCATGTTTTTTTGACATCACTAGTACTTGGCCGCAACTACCTCTTTCGGCTTGGCCTTCCCTTCCTCCTCGTTTTCATGCTCTTTTGCACCTTGAGGCAAGTTCGTGTAGTTGGCCAGCGCTCCCAGAAGCGTGGCGACGCGAGGACGTTCTTGCATCTCATCCTAGAAACGGCAGATCCCATTACATGCACAGCAGCACAGCAACGCCAGTAACCCACCAAGCGAACAGTAAACCTTACTTCGTAAAGTGCAAAGTGACCAGTGTTTCCGGTCTCAGGGTCGACTACGACCGATTTCTTCTTTCCACCATCTGCACAAAAGCGTATACTAAAAATTAAGCTGATGTTGACTTTTCCGGCTAATTGCGCATGAAGGTTGTGGGGCGACTCATGAAGATTGTGGGGCTACTCATAACGAAGGAGGAAAATTTTTGTTAAGGAACAAGCCTTTTGTAAAGTTCTGTTCAAGCAGCAAAGCGACATAGACGCCAGTATTTTTATCAGATTATTTGTTTCTATGAATCTTTGCATTCAAATCATCAATCAACTGTCTCTGCCAAAACCCATCAACTTACTGCAGTAATCGGATTAGCACAAAAGAACAATGTTATTGATTTTTTTTCAAATTTCAGCAGTATGAGGATAAATCAAGCAATCACCGAAGTCGTCCGCTTTCTGATTTCGTAGTAAACAAATCCCTCTCGATTGCCAGTGACTGGTATGGTCAACCATAACCGATCGTTTGTCAACCAAACCGATACTTTGAATCTTTGCCATACAACGACCGATACAACGCAACAGCAAGTTTTGCCTTAGCCAACATAACACAGCAATGATTGCGGCTCAGTGATTTTCAATCATGAATCTATAAGGATAGAAAATTCTTCGTGTTTCACGTGCCACGATTGCGCGGTCCAAAACCACTAAAAAAAAGCTTTATAGAACATTTTTGCAAAAATTGACGATCAAGCGCAACGTATGGACAGGAGATTGCATACTGCGCTGGATTGGTTAGGATGGTTGGTGGCGATACGTAACGTTGCGATCGACAATTGAGTGGACGTTTTCTACTTCACAAATAATCGCTCAACCTGTGACAAATTTCGATTTCGCTACTTCACTTTAACACACGCAGGAACTGCGGCCCCCATATTACGTCGCAGAAGCGACTTCAAGGAATAACGTTTCTTGACTGCGACACAATAATTTTACAATCAACAGCTTTTTACTTAAAACATGTGGTGAACAACATTTGTAATCACTAACGCTGTTACGAAACCTGATTGAATCACTTACATGAAAAAGACAAGCGTTTGGTAAGCGTTGACCTCCATTTTCTTCCTTCTGGCAATGGACTGGACGCGGCCCTGTTGAGTCTTCCTGTGACTGCACTAGGGTACGAATTTCTCCTGCTCTCCTCATTGGCCTTTGCCTCTTTGCCACTGGTCATTGCTTCAGTACCAAATGTTGTTACGCTATTAATAACGTTCATCGCAATAAAGCTAAAATCTTGATCCCTGGCCTGTTAAGAAGAACTTGTCACTGATTAGCTGCTGAAGAACGCGCAGAAAGATTAGTTGGTACAACTGTAGCAAAACTGCCAAACCTCGATCGAAACCTTGCAACCAAAACTAAACGAAAAATAGCACATTCTTTTTTACATATACTGATACTAAAACAGATAGCTGTACTTGCGAAACAAATTAATGCGAAGAGTTCTCTGAACTAAAGGCTGGAACTTGTTGAACACACGAGAAAATACACACATACTCGACTGACCACTGCATGTTTTGTAACACTTACACAGGGAAGTTTATTTCTTTAACACTAAGAAACTAATTGCATCACAAACTGAAGTCAGCTTAACTACCCTTTACTTACAGCTCAAAATCCTTACAAAACAAAGCGTCACGAAAGTTCACAAAGCTGAAACACCTGCAGCCCTGCTCCAACACCTCAACCTCACTCCACTGCATTGGACAACCACTTCCACTGAAGTCCATGTACTGGATGTCACTCACTGCCTTTTTCTCTGCAGGTACCAGCACACCCAGCATTGAAAAGAAAAAAGCAATCTCACTGGGATTTAACAGCTCAGTAGACACATGCATATTTCTAATATTACTAGATGCAGTCTTCAATCGCAGAACTGCCATGTTATGTACACACTTATGACTAGAATTCACATGACGGTGATTGCAACTGACATATATTGAGACTGCCACAAATGTGCAGATGCATCAATGACTTAACGCAAGTCAGATTCAAGTTTGTATATGCAGGTAGAATAAAGCAGAACAAACGAGGCTTTTCAACACATCAAAAAACAAACTCACCCAAAAACACAGTCATTTGCACAAATTTCGCTTTATTTCTTCAAAAATTACCATGTACTGTATAAATAGGAAACAATCGTCCATTGTTAAGCATACACTTAGTTGACATTTGGCAACAAAACACCAAACAATGAAATGAACATGGAATACTTATATTGTGCAAAATGTTTAATAATTAATGTAGCAATAACAGAAAGTACAGTAAGAATCATGACATGCATTTGCAGCAATATTGCTTAAAATTCACTTCCACAACTTATCTCAAATAGTCAGCATGTAACAATTTTTCAAGTACAATATTGTTTCAAAAATTAACCAGAATTGTTCATTGACCTTGTAGTGCCAAACAAAAGTACACAAAAACCGTGAAGGCATATTCAAGTGCACACCTGAAAAATTTTTTGAGCCAGTTCTGTACACATGGAAATTGAATAACCCAAATAATTAGACAATAATTATAGGGAGTACGAGATGACCAAAAAAATTGATTACAGATTTTATAATTGTTTCAAATCCAACCTATGAAGAAGCACTGTACCTTCCAAATATTCATCTTCTTGAAGTTTAGTTTTTTTGTCAAAAATTATAATGGCAAAATTAAATGAAAGAAATATAGAAATTGGCTTCAAATTAAATTGGAGAAAACAAGCAATCATATCCAATAGAAAAAAATAAGTTCAAAGAACACATTTATCTTATTGTTTTTATTTTCTTGGATAACAGCAGAATTTCAAAGTAGCATATGGCAAAAACTTAAAAAACCTTTATGCACAAGACACTGTTACACTGGCTGGGAAAATGTTCGCAAAGGAGTTTTATCAGAACATGTGAAAATAATGCCAGTATTACGTTCTTTTTAACATTCTATAATCGTACACTCACAAAACAATCATGTTGATTACCGATGAGAATTGCCTTTTCTGAGTTTTCTCCTCGCTTTACAAAAGATACTGAGAAACCTGCAAATGAAAGTTGTATGCTGTCAAACTTGATCACTCATAATGATGTTTTCTTGTCTCACATATAAAAATTACAATTAGTACAACCAAAGTTTGCACAACTGCAATAATCAGCAGGAATATGCTTACGATTTGAGGCAGAACCTTTGAGATTTTCTGATATTTCTTCATAACCACTTTTTGCAGATGCCACAATATTTCCCAAGACTTGAGAAGCCATCAGCAAGTTAAAAATCAAAATAAATGCAGTTGATTGCACTATTTACGGTAAGAAAATAACTGCACCTTTGTACATAGGTAGTCAGTTTCTATTCACTACTGCATATTGATATAATTGGATCAACCTGCCACCATAATAGTATAGTGCTTGAGACAAGCTGAAAACATAGTCTAAGCACAAATTTTAAGTGTTGTGTTTTTAAAGTGTTATAAGCTGCAAATCCTAACAATATATACATTACCAGATTCATCTAGGCCAGATACACTTTTACTGTCAGTATCTTCTTCCTGGTTCCAGATTAAAACACTACAACCTAGGGTACATGTACCCCCAGGGGCACATTTGCCTATCTGAAGGTGTGCATTTATTGTACAGCCAAAAACAAATTAAATTTGAGATATAAAAGCAGAGTCGACCTTCATAGTTCCAAACTTCTAAAAGTTATATTAAAAATTCAGTTTATTTTGTTATTTTACTCAGCCATTTGCCATAGGAAATTTTAGGGGTACATGCTCATCTGTTGAAATGCTGAAGGGGTACATGGTTAGAAGAAAGTTGGGAACCCCTGCACTAGAGCAACATAGCAGGAGAGCAGATTGTGTATGAATGGGCCCAGTTTTAAACAAGTATGGTCATTAAAATGATATAAAGTTTTAACATGTATCAAGATCACAGCTGAACTAGATCTCCATTTTTAAACTCTTTTAGCCTAGGGCAACATATCTGTACTCCATGGATGGGTCAGGGTAGAACAGATATAAAGATGCGTATTTGTTTTTTTTGGATACCAGCTGCAATATTTTTTCTTGGAAGTTTGTGCATTTACATATACAAGGCCCATGAAGAGAAATAGCGGATTTAAGAATTGAATCACGTGCTTAGGCTTCAGTTGACAAGATGTTTCAGAAACTAGCAAAGATATGGAAAACTCTTAAAAAATATCCTGGCACCCAGCTTGTTTTCCCAGGCAAAAACCAGATAACGAAAGTTTTAATGCAATTTTATGGCAAGAAATCTCTGAAAGGCAACACTGCCCAAAACCCAACTAAGTCGCTTTTGGTTTGACATCTGCAGTAATGTAGTAAAAACTTTAGCAATGCCTGTTCATCAATACTTGATTTTCATATTATCAAAAACAACATGAGGAGATGCATAAACAAACCATACACTTCCTGTATACCAGGGGTCTGCAAATAGTGGGTTGTGACCCAAGTTTGGGTCGCGGGAACCTTCCACTTTGGGTCACAAAATAATTTAAACTTAGCCTACATTTTAAATTTGTCATTGTCATTACACAGAATAAATGCAATTATTTACTGTTTCATGTGCCAAGCTTAATACAATTTCGTGCAAGAAAATTGCTGCAGTTAATAGTACTCTTCAAAATGGTTTTTATTTATACAGTATTTTCCACAAAATTATATGCTCATGAAATGTTTGGGTCACGAGAATTTAGAAATATTTTTTAGGGCCATGCAAAGAAGTATTTGCGGACCCCTGCTATATATAACAGTTCACTCTTCGACTTTGCATCATATATCAATTTGAATCTCGGTAACTGATGGTGTGCCCTCCGCAGTTTCCCTCCAACCAGTTTTGCAACTTCAATTTGAAAATTAAGTTCATGAGCTGTTTACTAAAATTCGTAATTGTGTGATTGCTTAGATTTAGAAACATGTTACAGAATTAATTTACTTCCAAAATAAAAAGATTTCAGCACAGTTTCTTTCAGAGGTCAGCAAGTCTTTTAGCTTGACTTATTTCATACATAAAATTGAAGTTAGTCTCAAAACTGTTGACAGCTGCAAATAAGTAAATGTACTTATACATGACACAACAGCTTTTTAGGCTACTATAATTTACAAATATAGTGTCCAGAATGGCACAGGTTACACAAATAAAGAAAAGCAGTCCAGGTGCCAACAGAATATTTACTTCATAGGCCTAGTTTTGCCAGCAACTGTCGGTCTGATATGAATTTGGCTCACCATTTTTTATGACCTACCTAGAAGTTAATTGAAGCTCACAAACACACCTGGCAACAGCATTGTCTGAAACAAACCATAAACAAAGCAAATTACATTTGAGCAGCTTCCATTATACATGTGTGATTGCTCTGTTTCTTTCTCGAGACAGCTGACAAATTAAACAGAATTGCAACTGAACACCTGTTCACAAGCTTCATAACAAAGAATGCCTGAATAGCGTCAACATTCATTCTAGTAAGTTTGCCACGTAGACTCATAACTCCAAACGTTGTTTTGATGTCACATAATCGATAGCTGAACTTGCCGCAGTGACAATGTGGAAAGGTACTTGAAAACTGCGCTACAAGCATCAACCCAGAAAACCGACTCAGAATAACGCAACGCTACTTGTCGCACGCCGTCGCTACCTTGTTATGCATATTTGCCCAAGGCAGTTAGCTTCGCATCGCTTCCTGTGTTAACGGTAAATGACACACACTGCAACGTCCAGCTGGCTTTCCATTTTCCGGAACGACTAACCATGTCCACGCTGCCTCTTAGGAACTGCACCAGACATGTGAAGCCGCGAAGGGCGCGTCAAACAGCAGGTATGCTTCAATGTAGATGAGATGAACAACACACAGCGTCGTGGATAGATAACACGGCACAAGTATATATCACATCCAATTGAACCTCGTAAAAATACTTACCGTCCCTTATATTTTATTCTAAAGGTGCAAGTAGGGTATTCACCAATCATAATTCATATCTGATCGCTGCACTTCCCTTAACGTCTAACCGCAGTCGTAGCCTACTTTCTAGCCCTGCCCTGAGAGAAACGAGCGTGTATTTAAGAAACCAAGGATGAGGGAAAGGCGAGGAGTGAGACTCGCCAGAGCACAAAGGATAACATGCAAGCTGAACTAGTAAGGCGCGCTGGCTACGTCACACTGGAGGTTTCGCACAAGTCGGTTCTTTCTCACGATAGACAATCGTGAATGACGCAAATCGAGCCGCAAAGCGTGGTAGACGGTTATGAACTCTGATGTTCTTGCAGAAAAATATCCCACACCATTCGTGCGTTTGCACATCTGTGACATTTTTGACTGCATACCGACGTTTAGCAACGCTTAATTTGCAAAACTCTGTTTCTGAAGTACCAGCAAATTTATCAGTGACGTTTATAATCATGGACTTGCGTGAGAAAAGTCATAATAAGTTTCAGCAAAGTGAAATATTTTGTAATGCTTGTGTCTTGTAGGTTTTTTCAATATATCTTACAAAGTTTTCCACCTAAACAACTAAAAAAATGAGCAACGGTTCGAAGCTAGTCAGAAAACCAACTTGACAGGCTGATTGATATTCAGAGACGCTATTTCTTGGTTTCGAATTGGTTACACAGAAATGCCCAGGTTGTTCTGCCGCATTAGATGAAGATGCATAAAAAAACAACGCACGAAGGACTATCGTTCGTTGTGGTTGTGGTTTTCATCTTTGACGCAAGTACCGGTAACCGCTCGTAAGTGAATTAGCAGCTAAAGTTCGACAACAATTCAAACAATTGATAACGAAACTCTTAAACGTAGAACCGGTTAGTTAGTTTCGAAAAGGTACCGTTGAGACTGGATCCTTGGAAAACGGTGACCGCCAATGTTAACGAAGCGCTGCGGTTAACAACGTTTGGCATTAAACGCTGGACATCGATGTACTTTCGCCCCATTCCCGGTTTGCCATTTGTAGTGGCCTGTTTTTTTTCGCTGAGACATTTTGGTCATTTGTCCCGTAACAGTATTGAAACTCGCCGTAACAGTATTCACTTGCCTACCTTTTCGGACATCATGACCGAATTGACTTAATTTTTTCGGTCATTAAAAAAAAAAAATTCGGCTTATGCCCGAAAAAATAACCTACAGTGTCTGCGATACATTCCG
>JGI24021J15306_10001459_pt1 | contig 23207 bp, 14 predicted proteins | sample Ectturendosymbi1_FD_15306 | JGI IMG/M metagenome (IMG submission 15306) | reverse complement strand
GTCAAAAATGTAAAGTTTCTACCTTACGTGGTTTTTGCGATATAAAAATTTTTAATGTGTGCAGGACTTTATGGACACCCTGTATATTTTTCTGTAAGTTTTTTGAAAACTGTTGTTTGTTCTTGATTAGTTAATGCTATTCCTTTATGAAAAGATTTTAATTTTGTGTTAAGCATGTGATCTCAGTTTACGTATGTATATCTTCTTTGTCATTTGTTTGCAGATGGTTATTACAATGTGACAAGCTGTGCAAACATTGTAGGTTGTAGCTAAATGATGTCTGTAAACTTCCCTGAGACTTTTCACCAGCTTATATCAACATCTAATTGTTCTGATGGTTTAGTGTCAACACTTAACAAAAGTCTTCAAACTAACTACAGCCATAACTCATTTTTACCTGCACAGCAGCAAAACTACTTGTCTGAATCTGCTGATGGTTACCGGCATGTGTGCAGAGTATGTGGAAAAAACTTTAGAGCAAGCAGCTTGTTAGACATCCACATGCGTGTTCATGTTGGTGCAAAGCCATTTGTTTGTCCTGTGTGCAATCACAGAGCGACACAGAAAGGGAACTTGAAACTTCACATGAAGAAACATCATGGCCAGGACTTGCCACCAGACATTGACCTTGTGCCTGACAGTGGAATCTGGGGAAACTTTGATAAAAAGTCTGTCAATCAGTCTGTGGAAACTAAGCAGGCTCACAGTTCTTTGCTAGATCCTGAAGTTGTTGAGCTGATCAAGAAATGTCAGAATAATGTCGGACAGAGCAGTATGGGCAGGATAACTGAAAGTTTGAATGACTTTGTTGAAATGGCCCAAAATGCTCTTCCAGGTAAGATGGCAAAAGGTGAATTCAAAACGTGGAAATGGGACAATGTAAACCAGAACAACAATGGCTGTAATTTAGCACAGTCCCAAAAAGATGACTTGCACAATGCAGCAATAAGCATTTGCCAACGTTTTGTTCGAAGTGATGACCACATGAGTCAACCTCTGCCCAATGCAAGTTCTGAAAGGATGAAAAAGTCTGAAGCAAAAATGTCCAGATGCAAAATTTGTGGTTGGGAAACTACAAGTGTTGGCTATCTCAATGTGCACATGCGGAAACACAAAGCTGAATCACATATTTGTAGCATCTGTGGCCGAGCATTCAAAGAGACATGGTATCTGAAAAACCACATGCGATCCCATGTGAATGATCACTCCCCCAGTTATGCTCTGCATGATAATGTTGCTGGTCAGCTGAAAAAATTGGAGAATGGTATCACACAACAACCTTGTGTATATAAAAACAGCAATAATGTTTTTGTTCCAAAAACAGAAGCTGATATGTCCTTCAAACTTTGGCCTGTCAAAAGTGAGTATTCTACAGTGTTGCAGCAAGATCTTGGCAATAAAGTTACATATTTTTCTGGGCGAGAAAACAAACCAGCTGTCTTGGTCAGTAGAACCCACGAGCAATGCAAGCATTGTGGTCAGATTTACAACAATTCTGTCCTGGGGTCTCACAAGTTGGAATGCGGTGTTGTCAAAGCAAAACAGCGTGTTGATTTCAAAGATGAAAAACTGGCCTTCATGACATCTCTCAACTTAGTAAGTGGTAGGAAGCAGTCTGATGTTACAGCAAAGAGTGAGAAAATTTCTGGCTTCAATCCACTAATTGCCTGCCTCACACATGGCTTGAAGCTACATGATGTGCAGCAAGTGTCATCGAAAGGTTTCCAAGATAACCCAGGCCAGCAGCAAGAAAACTTGAAGTCTTTTGCCCAACAACAACAGGATCCCTTCCTGACTCCAGTCAATGCAAGCACTGGTTCTTTGGTTGAAAAAATCAAGAATGAATCTGTAAACAGCATGCAGCACTGTGCTGTTGGTACACCAAAATCTAACTCACTGCCTGGTTTCTTCAACGAAAACTGCAGTAAAATTGAAACTGAAGGCAAAATGAACAAGTTGCTTATATCTCAAAATCAACCGTATCGTAACCCTGCTATGCTTTCTCTTGCAGAAATTGGTAAAACTCTCACGATGCAGCCATTGCAAAGCAATCAGCGAACTGTGCCATCTGCTCTGCCAAATGCCAGGCAGTCTTTAATTTCACATGACCACTTGGCAGTACAAACAAATCAAGGTTTCCAATGTAGATTTTGTCTTAAGTGGTTTAAATACAGAAGTGTTTTAGGTATTCACATGCGTTCACATACTGGAGAACGTCCATACAAATGCATATACTGTAGCTATGCTGGTACTCAGCATAATTGTTTAAAGTTGCATATGCAAAGGCATCATCCAAAGGAGTATGTCACTACTGACAATAACCTGGTCATCCAGAGTAAAATGCACATGCAGACTGCCAGCAAGTCAAACAAGAATATCAACAACCGCAATGAAGACGTACTTTTTGAACAAGCAGCCAAGTTTTCACCAGCGCGATGTCCTGTATGTGGTCGTGTGTCACCTTCTCCTGGTTACCTGAAGATTCATATGCGGTCACACAAAAAAACTTTAGATCACATTTGTCACATTTGTGGGAGGGGGTTCAAAGAATACTGGTATTTGAGCACCCATTTAAGAACACATGCTCGTGAAGCGGATTTGTCCACAAACCATTTGACACAACCATCACCTCAGGCTGGTCCTTCCAAGCAGACAGAAATGTATGCACCACAAGCAAGTGCAAATAAAGTGTTATCCAAAACCATAAGCGCCCCTGATATGGTAACTTCTGAGATGTCTGAAGTTTCTGCCTCCGATCACTTATCATTGACACCTGCACTGTCCTGGGAACCATCAAGCTGTTCTGATGACCCATTGGAAGAAAGGATGCATCTAGTTCAAACTGACAACAGTCATCTTGCAACACAAGCACCTGTATTACTGTCACATGTGAGCAAAAGAAAAGCTTTCCTCCCATCAAGGCACAGATCTGAACCTTATCCCACTTGTGCTGATGTGAACAATGGCGATGGAAACACCCCACCAATTCGCAGTCGTAAATCAAAGCCGAGAAAAATTACTCACAGTTCATACTTGAGTCCTGTGTTCCGACAGTTGTCTCCAGTAAAGGATGAAATTGCTGAAGATAAAAAATGGGTATGTGTGACCAGATATAATAAAAAGTAGGCAGGCTCTCTGTTTTTGCAGAATGTGCTGTAAAAGTTGAAGTTTGTGCACTGTTAAGCTTACTGTTGATTGTTGGTATTGTAGTGCTTGGCGTTTATAATTTTTGACATTGATGATTTATGCAGTTGTTGCGTATGATTTCTGAAGCACATTTTCATACTGTAGGTAACTATGAATACTTGGTTGCAATTAAAATTTACACAAAATTAGTAAATGTTGAAACGAGACAATGTCCTTGATCAAGTTCGTAGATTACATCACTGGGATACACAAAACGACAAAGGATTTTTCCTACATAAAACCTGTAATTGGATCCTCAAGATAACTCTTCACACTATTTCTTCAAAATATTTTTTTATTGGCTACATAGTACATACGTTGCCAATTTTGCCAGCAAGCAATCGAGTGTAGTAACTTGCAAGAAATCGTCAGCAGGTTTAAATTTGTTTGAACTGCTTCCTGTCGTTGAGAATGACTTCATAGCTTCTAGGAAACTTACCCCTCTTTGTCATACAACCATCTCTTTCAGCTAAACAGTACTTCATTGTTTGATTGTGAAACCGTAGAAGTTCCAGGCCAGGTGGTTTAACCACGCTTTTAATTTGCGTTTTGTTGTGGCAAGCGTGGTCGTTAATGGCGTTGTATATAATAAAAGCATCCAACCAATCACGTTACTTTATAAGATGGACGTTTCAGTGTCATTTAGCCTGAATTTTTTATTATGTGCTTCGTTATAAAAAAAATACACATTTTCATTAGTGTGAGTTGTTACCCATTCGTTTTTACACACTTCAGCTGTATGCTATTTCCATCCGGGCTGTTACTTTGCTTCAGTCTTGCCTAATTGCATGTTTTTTATATTTTTTTTAATACCTTGAACTTTGTGCTGCAGAAGATACATTACAGATTCGTTTTTATCGTACTTTCCTGTAAACATGCTTGTTTGTGAGGTATGTCATTCATGGCACAACTGGCATTTAAGTTGAACGTGTTTTGCAGGACGTCGAGACCAGACAAGAGCTTGGCGACCATCACGTGCAAGGTGAAATTTTGATTGCAATTAAACAGTCTCTGCTGACTGACTCGACTGCTTCATGGAAAACTTGCGTTATACGGTGCTAGTTAGATGTTTGCGTTCTCAGTGGTGGCAATTAGCGGTTCTTTTGAAGGATTTCACTTTTTATAGCGCTTTGTTTATGTGTAAAACGTTGGAAGAATGCAAGGAGAGCCAAATACATTTTAATAAGCAACAGGGCGTGTCAGTTACCGCTAGGGGAAAATATGTTTGCGTGATCAACATCGCACATGCGATCGAAGTATTAGTCATCTTTTGGTAGTTCGCAGTTTTGTCTTTTGGCAGTTTCGCAGTTTAGTTTTTACCTTGTAAGTAGTTTTCTGCAATTCCTATCTTTACCATCGTGTTATGAAGAGTCGTGGTGCGCTAAACATAGTCGTGGTGCGATAACATACACTAAAGAGTTTTGGAGGAAATTTGACGTAGCCATACACACAGACCTACCGACACTCGATCTTGCAACCTGTTTTTTATTCGGTCACTTTTGAAAGACCGAAAAAATTAAGCCAATTCAGTCGTAATGTCCGAAAATATAGACTAGTGAATACTGTTGCGGCGAGCTTTAATACAATCATGCGACAAATGACCGAAATGTCTCAGCGAAGAAAAACAGCAGTTGCAACCCTTATACGAGAAAAAAGAAAAAAGTTTCCCAGTTCAGAATTCAGGTAGAGCTACCTAAAACTAAAACTAAGTGAACTAGCTGGGATGCGCTGAAAATACAAAGGGTTTGCATTGCATTGTTCATCGTTGAGTCTTGCATGCATTGACTTTCTACAAGATCCACCCCATTTTTGTGCCGGTGTCAAGCGAAATTTCTGACCTATTATTGTTTGCCAGTTATTTTGCATCTCAGAGCAAATGACTAAGTTTGGCGTATACGTTTTTGATGTGTGTTGTGTAAATTGAAAGTTTTTGGTTAGATGTCAGACACCCACGGCAAGCTACAGTACGGGAATAACTATAACCACTGAAAATTATTGGACTTAGTCTTAGAACTCAATTTTTTTCTTCTTTCTAACCTTAACGCTAACCCTAACCCTACTCACTTGCCAAAACACTAAACCCTGAGCCCTAATCATCAGTTTTCTGAGCGTATTTGATATGTAAAATATCACTCTGTGCCTGCGCACATGGCGTGAAGTCAGAAATTTCGCTTGACACCGGGTTCATTGAACGTGGCTGTGTCTCCAGAATTTGGTATATTTTTCGTTCATAACCGAAATGTCGAATACAGTTTTGAAGCGTGGCTCCTTCGCATTATAGAATACAGTAAATCTGATTGTCACACGGGTGTTTCCAGTCAAACGCAAGCACTCGGGTCATAAAGTAATTGAATCGAAATGAATTGTTTCCTTTATCTCGGCTTCATTAAGGTATTCAAGATCATTGTGTCAAGGTTTTTATAATTCGTTACGCTATGTCCTGGAAGGTTGGAAGTCTGTAAAGGGCGTGGTTCTTATTAAAACCTGAGTAAATACAAAGCGTATGATTCGTGTTAACACTCAGTTCAAATTTTTGTGCAGTCGGTGTTGGCATCATAGGTTTCTTTTGTAACACGATACAATGTAAGATAAGTACACTGATTGATTTGATTGCTGTCAGTTTTCCTCATTTCAAATGTCCCGAGACTTTAGCCAGAAAAAACGTTTTGTGGAAGCTAGTTACTGATGATGAGTTAACCTAAGCAAGGACAATGGCGATATACTGGCCAGCTGGACAGGCGTGGCCTGGCAAAACACGTGAAGAATAACAATTATAATCTGTAAGTGGGAGAGCGCTGTTTTTAATTCTGCTTTCTTGCGTCGCTGTCAGAACATTGTTACAAAATACTTTGGGAAACGACGATTTTCGCCCCTATCAGTGTACACAGATGCGGCTGAAGACAAAGTTGATTTTCATCTTCAACCTGAAACATCTGCAGATAGTGGGAACTGTCGTTTGTTTGGACGTACCTAGATGTACTAGAAAAGGTCGTTTTCGGTATCATTCAAGAACAACATCATTTAACAAAAAGAGTTCTTGCTGACGCGCCGGTGTTGCTCAGTGGCTCATCACTGGGATATTTCTTATTAGATACATTTAAACTCGGCGCTTGCAAAGCTTGTTAATCCACAATCATCTTCCTCAAAGAATGCTGGTGTCACATTATTAGTTACGTTATACTTCGCGTTTGACTTTTTCCGTTGAACCAGTAACGCAGAAACTGCAATGACGCTCAAAAACGTTCCGTGTATAATCGGTCAGTCAAAACCGGTTTTTACCAGTCACCAAGGCTTCAGTCACCATAGGGACGCATCTCTTGCAAGAAGAATAAATTGCTTCGAAATACTGTAACTTGTCTTGGCTGCGGTAAAGGGTGTTTTATTTGTAACTGAGTACGCAATTGCAGTTATTTCCGGTGACAGCAGCAGTTGCGCATTTCCGCTACAGCGCTTGCAAACAATATCTGGGAAGACCTGCTCCTTAATCGGCGATTCAAACGTTTATGAGCCGGGGGTTGTGCTGCCGCGTTTTCCAGCAACTTGCAATATAACAACGACTTTCTTTCTGCACTAACCGTGATTTTTTGTGCAACAATTTTAAATTTCAGAGAAGTAAATTTGGATCTTCAACGTTTCGGGATGATCTTCACGTTAGCACTGGCCATCGAATGTTTGCTTTCATTCATTGTGTGTGAACTGCAATAATTTTTTTAAATTAAAATCGTGTATAGTGAAATGCAAAATTGATTTTTAACTTTTTGCAAGAACTACTGCGGTTATTTTTTCTTTTCCTATTCTTACTTGGGTAAAAGTTCTGCTGTGTAGTAAAACCCTTAGTTTGTTCGAAACAGCACATCTTTATATGGTGTGCGTTGCTTTCATAACAAGTCCTTTCAGCAACGGACTGCACGGCCACGTCAGGCAACTCTATCTTAAGGTCAAGAGCTTTTTTCAGGAAGCACTGACGTATAAATAACTAATTCGAACGACTTGATCTGCGCAAACCTTGTCCATTAACAAGGCTGGTGACAACAAAGCGAACAACCAACCCACAGTGCGTAACACCTTGTTTTGCCGCTCATTCCCGAACTACCCCTCTGTAGTTCGATGACAGTTGTTGTCAGCGTACCCCCTGATTCCATCTCAGTCGCGTGCGTTGTGTACCTGGTGATTCTGGCATTTTGTCGATCTTGGTGAAGGCTGCATACGATGCATATGGCTTAACATCAGTGGTGATTACTGATTATCTGCTTGCTTTATTAGTGGGACTCATACCGCGTACTAACCTGTATGCGGGCTCCTTGTGTACGGGAGTGACAGATAGAGGTGAAAACAACCAGCCCTTTTGTGCTGCGCATGAGTGCTGCCAGACGTGCTATTTTTTCCGCCAAATTTGGCTATTTTCCGATTTTGTTGGCGGGTAAAATTTGCGTTTGGCGGGTGGCGGATTTTTTGGCTATTGTCGAAATGTTTCGGCGGGAAATTTGGTGGATTTTTGTACAAGATTTAGACTAGTGTTTGGTTCATGAAAAAGTTGTAAAAATAAAAATCCTTTTGACAGCTTTATTTTTTATGTTTTATAAGAAGGTAAATGGAAGAATGAGACGCTTGTGCCCAGTTTCGGTTGGAAATCAAAACAAGGATACCGTAGGTTAATGAGTTGTAAACCACTATTTCTACAGATTATTTTGTGAAATGTTCAATTTTGAACAACGTAGTACAAGTCACTGGAATTGACTCATCACTAGGGCAGCCAATTTTTTGACCTAAAAACTTAAAATGTTGGCTTTATTTTGATCTATAAATTTTCTGCGTTTGCAACTGTAAAATAATTCAGCTATAGCTGTTAAGTTTAGCCCAGAAACATATTCATATACGGTATGCTTCGAAATTAAAAAAAAAATCGGTTGTTTAACTGTGGGGATGATAATATTGAGGAGTACATTAATAACTACAGTAAGAGTCAAACCTGAGAACATCATGAAGTTGAAACACTATATGCATAATCGATTGAGCATTTACCAAACTTAGGACTGCAAGACCACGTTTCTTGCCTTACCACGCCTATCCTGTATAATACTCAATCATCCATTAGTGGGCAAAGCAACGCTATTTCGTGAGAAATCGCAACAAATCCATTATTATTACAGAATTGCAAATAAACTTGCAAAAACATGTCAATATCTCTTGTTATAGTTTCGATAAAGAGAAAAAAACAGCTGCAAGAAATTTGACCTAATGATAAATGTTAATTTTTTTTTGAGCTGATAACTTGTGTTTCCCTCATGGTATGAGCGTGAAATTTGGTTTGTGGACGTTTCGTAACCTTCAAAAAAGGCAGACAAAATTTGACTTTATTGACTTTTGGTTGCCCTACTCATCACCTTATTGATGCCAGGTCTCCAGTTTAGTTTGTTCTAAAACACCCAGATGTTCTTTGTTGCTTCTGGTGCTGATGTTGTTATTAATGAAGAAGTGGCGTCAGGTTTCAAAGAATGTGAACGGATGAACGGTTTTAACCATGGATTCGAAAAGTGCAAAGTAATACTGAGAAAGCCTAGTGCGAGTGTTGTCGATGTGAAATCATAGCACATCGATCAGATTTAAATAGCCATTATGCTTCTAATAAACACCAGAAACACCAGCGTAATGCCGTGCCCCATTTTACCATGTGGCAGCATGGTGACTTGTTAAACTTTGGTTTTCAAGAAAGTTTTCTAACAGCTGTTTACAATCAGTTGTTTCGTTTTGCATTTGTAACTAGTTTGGTAAATGGCAGAAGTTGTGGATGCATGTTATAATCTTTACGTAAGTTGTGATGATATGTACACCATCTACAGCCACTGCCTTCACGAATTGGTTTTGCAAAGATTGAATGGTTCCTAAATACTCCAGAGACTATTGTTTACAGTCCACGCAATTGACAAACTGGAACTTTTCAGTGACTTTTAATGCTCTTGTTTAGTTTTCAGACGTGGCTAAAGGTTTTTGCCAATCGCGGCTACTGTTGACTAATCTTTTCGTGAAATTTTGCTATAAAGCTTTTTGGAATCTGGCAACACTGCTGTACATACAGCGAGCGAAGTAGGCAGCGAGTGTCAGTCACGTGCATTGAAGGGGAAGCTCCGAAGCGGAGCGGTACCTGATGCCGGAACAGTAGGTCCGTTGCTTATATTAGCCAAAGCATCCTTTGCTTTGGCGCGGCGTTGGGAGTGAGAAATGCGTAAGCAAGCAAGTTTTGTCCGCCAGATATGTTTGCACTCGGTGCCGGGATGTTCTTGAAAAGCGATATTATTCTAGTGCCTTAAAACATGTATTGTTACAAGTAGTCGCTGTCGTTTAAACCGCGGCAATGCTGCAGCTTTAGGAGAGCTAAGTGTGTTTGTCATTAGAGCTTTTTTGCATCGATTTGTATCTCACTGGTCGTTTCTGAGCTGTGTTCAGAATTCATTAATTCTGGCAAATTCTTTCAATTCGCCTTCATTGGAGCAGCGCAAACAGTGGTGTTGGTATTTTTCCTCGTTCTTGAACGAAATCTTGAGAACAACGCTTGCTTTTTTGCTCGGGGGAACACTGCATTTACCGCAAATTGTCATCCTTTCAAGAAAAACTGTCAAAGTTTCCTTGCGTTGCAGACGACGAGAAGCCTCTGGACTTGAGCGTTGCCGCAGCTGTTCTCCCGTGCACGTCAATCATCGATGCGAACGGAAGCGACGAACCGCTCAACTTGGTGATCAAGTAACTCGCGCGCAATAGGTTGCTCGTTTCGTGCGGTTTCAAAACCGAAACGCTTTTGTGTCAGTTGCGAACCTGGCAGCAAACGCTCGTTCCTCGACCAGGTCTCAGGCCGAGCTACTCGTGGAAGCGATGCACGTCGAGACATATGGACCTCGTTGCTGAAAAAAGAACCGCCCTCGTTTCCCTTCAACGTGCAGGAACGGCTTCGTCGTTGATTGCCATGCAATTGTTTTGCGATACGAATCCTGGTTTAGAATCATTGCGCGTTTTTAGTGTCGTCGTTAACGCTCCCTTCACTCCAAATGCTTTGCTTCGATGGGCGTCTCGCGCTTCTGTTTTTAACGGTGTGTTGTGACAGACGCCCTCGGCAGAAAAGCCGATTCCGCGCAGCTATGTCAGTGTCTCTTAAATGCCGCAAGTTTTGAGCTTTTTTGTCAAAATTTTTAAAGTTGTTTTGGCCATTGGGCTATTTTTAGAGCGCTGTCGAGCTGAGAGACGAAAGCGCCGGAAGCTTTAATCTGGCGCACTCGTCTCGCTGTGTCCTTTCCACTGGAATACTTAAAAAGGCCACAGCGTGATCGGACTCGTTTTTAGGTAAACAAGAACCGAATTTCCCTACGCTTTTATGTTGATCCTACCACTTGAGTTATTTTTCACCATACTAATCCGTAGAGCGTTCACACTGTCCGGCGTGATGGCAGCGCGTGATCTTTCATCTCAGTTGTTGTGTTTGTTTTTGTGGTGCAGTAATTCTCAAGTGCTGCGACTCTGTACCGTGCAACCAGTGCAGTCGACGACCTCGACTCATCAATTGCCCTTGCGCTTTTTTGCCGTTCACGTTCTCATTGCAATCGCAGAATGCTTGTACTTAAGGCTCAGATCGTGTTCAAAACTGTACTACATTGCTTGAACCTCCCTCCGTCTACCTTTCCTGCTGTAACATGCCCGGGCCCTGCGCTTGTCGAGGTGACAGTGCAAGACGTCTTCAGTATTCGCATTGTTAGGATTATTGGTTTTTGCGAAAAAGCTTCAAGTCTAATGACAACGTGACGTGCTGTCACGTCACGAACAGTCTCACGAGTGCGTGGAGGTAATTGCAAGCTTGTTTACGCGCTGGCTGAGTTTATCGTGAAAATTATAGAAAGCAACCTGTCGTGCCGAGCCGATCTTGCTGCTCCGAATGCTGAGAAATTCTCGAAGTGTGTTTTTCCACTGTTTAAGAACCGCTTGTTTTAATTGACCGCGTGTATAACTTACTGGACTGGACGCAACCGCCTCACACTCCTCAGCCTTGCGGGTAAAGGCGACGTTGCAAATAAGCAATAACTTTTCAAACGATTGGAGAACAGCTCTAGTGTGGTTAGACGTGTATGATGGAGTTGCATCAGCCAATGTCATCCACATATTTTAATTTTTTGCCATCGCCCACTTCGCTGCACGCAGTCATCTCGCTAAGGGACTTTATTTCCAGACATCAACCATTACTTTGCTGAAGATGATAACAGTTGTTATCGAAACGTTTGCAAGATGTTAGTTGAACCATTACTTTCCTACAAAATGTGACTGATGGGGTCTAGTCAAAACAAAATGCCGGTCATGAAAGCGCTGGCCGTCTTTTTGACTCAAATGGATTGGAAATTATGGTATCGGCCGTTGCTTTCTCCAAACTTCTTGCGGATTTTTGCGGCGCTGTTCAGAATCTACACTCGCTGCAGTGCAAGTCCGCACACATAAACACGTCACAAACGAACAAATAAAACCCTGTTTTTTTGCAAGCCCTGTATCCGATACGACTAAATTTGCTGCTGTTGCTCTGTCATTGTGCGCAACAACTAAGCATTATGACGTGCATGAGAGACAAGGCGGTGAGGCAGTAAATGTCACCTCGACCCGGCGCATACACTGTACCTTTTGTTGTCTTTCAACGGTTTTGTATGATGCAAAACCAAGTGGGAAGTTTCAATTTCTTACGCTGTGACTTGGGTAGAAAGCCAGGGTGTCGCGTCATGTTGCGTGAAAGAGCATGAAATTTTTTATTTCTTTTTCTAAAGCTGCTTTCGGAGAAATGCTTGAGAACCGTACTCCCTTTTCCAGCATGAATAATTGATACGCGCGCAGCGGGCATTTTTTTGAGGCAGACAGTGGTAAATATTGTCCTTATGCTGGCGGGCTTTTTTTTCACTCCCGCAAACTCGTTTTTGCAGCTGCTGTGTGCACTTTTGCGTCATAATGGAATTTGCGTCGGGCAGGGCGTGGCGCCATTGTTTAGCCAAGAAGGAACTGGTTCGCTTAATTTTACCGCGCCGTTGTGCTGCGAACAGAGGCTGCTTCGAGAAATCAACTTTCCAGCTCCCTAACAGTTTTTTTTACGACGCGGATGAAAAGGACTCTGAACGATCCTCTGATTTTTATCTACGCGCACCTGCATGCTCGAGGAGGTAATAAAAATGACTCGTAACGTTCATTTTTGTGCGAACCATCAACCGCCCGTTTTTTTTACTCCTTTTTAAGAAACGTGCGTCACGGCGTTTATCGCTGAATCTTGTTCGAATATCATGTGATACTTTTTCTGATCTGCTTGCTCAGTGATGTTATCTGTTTGATCTTCTTAACTATCAAAGCATTTGAAGAAAAACACACGACACCACTAGAAATAAAAAAAAAACGATTGTTTGTTTTCGACGCGAGTCGTCAGCTTTGCCGAAGCCCGGCCCAAACCTCTTAAGTGATAAACCTTTCTCGCTGCTGAATGTGGCCGAATATTTACCTTCTAGGTGTTTGTTAAGGCTGCTGCCATTTGTTTGCGTCAACATTGCTTTTACAGTCCTTGCTTAGAAAAATCATGACCTGATATGTTCGGAGTAAAAATCTGTTCGTCGCCATCAACAAAAGCATTGAACGAAACCCTTTTCAAGTGGACCGCGTTTTCCCACTCCAATATAAAAGTGATGTTAATATCAAGTCATCGACCTTTCGCCAGTAGCAGCAGAGGCCTTGCGTGACCTACGTTGTGGTTCAAGTGAGTCACTGGTACACAAAGCACCATCCCTGCTTTCTGTGCTCGTCGGCAAAACGGTTTTTCGTCCTCAGTTTCAAATGACTGTCCTTATTTCTTCCCGGAGTGATTTTCGGCCAGGGGCCCAGCTGAAAAACAGGGGTTTTCAGGTTGCGACCCGCTGCAAAGGGTTTTCCAAAACAAAAACGCATCGCTGGTTGGTTTTACTGCGCAGCAGCAGATACTACCTTTTTGCCTCAAAAAAAACAAGCGCTTATCCAAGCTAGGAAATGGCCAAACCGGGCAACTCCGATCAATTTGCTTGTTGATACAACTTGCACCGCAGCAGTGCGTCCTATTTGCATAGTGTCTCGCGTAACCGGTTGTTTGATGACTGCGAAGCAACGCTAGTCGACTCAGAAGAACGTTCAAAATCGTACGTTGCGGGTCGTTAAGTAGATTCTCACCGGCGCAGATCTGGGCGCTCAAATAAAAAATGATAGCGTTATGCCTCTTGGCTATCTGGTGATTTTTTTATTCTGGTATCGCTTTTTGTCTGTTACCATGTCTTGGAGCCAGCGTCTGTGTTGCTGCTAGTTTTAAATATTGATACGATCGGTCCTGAATGTTGCAACGAGAACGTAATCATGGCTTACAAGCGGATCTGGCGCCTTGTAATTTTACGCGCGCGGAGCACGCAAAATTAGAACCACGCCCAGTCGGGAATATCGTGTGCTGCTGCTGTAAAATAGAAGCAAAAAAACAACGAAACCTTTCATATTTTCAAGAGTTAATACATTTTATTGGACTATCGTTGCACGCCCGTTTGCACACCCACCCGGTGTCACGCCACAAATCTTTGTTCCGTCCGCGAGCGTTTATTAATCGACGAATGGATTGTTTTCGCTGAAGATGACTATTGGAGATGACTATTCGCAGTTTCTGAAAGCTTTTGTGTACCCTCGTCGCTTCCGCCGCCTCTCAAACTTTCAAACTGCCAGCCATGTGAGCAGAAGTCACCTCAAGTTCGTGATTGCACGCCGATGCTTTGAGTGTGCATTACCGCGGGCGCTGAAACACCGTTTTTATTGCTTCACTTTGTCACGCTATTTGCTGCATTCATTTTTACCACTCACGGCAGTATTGCTGATGTTTGGTTTACCGAAAGAATAACTATATCAAGAAATAGATGTTTGCACCGGTTGTGGTAAAATGGATGAGAGTGAAAAAATACTTTCTACCTTGGAACTGTTTCTGGGACTGCAGCGTTCTGCCACACTCGAACCCTCCCCTAGGCGAAAACTGTGAGAAACAAACAAACGTCTTTGGGCGTCTTTAGCATTTCAGAAAGGGGGGTAGACTCAGAAAGCGAGCGGAACCCTGTTTCAAATTTGAAACTCAAGCACAACATTCGACATTAACACTTCACATCGTTGGAGGAGCTTTCTTCCATTTAATCACTGAAATACGCCTTTGAGAAAACTCGTGACTGTTGGTCACTTCGTTATTCAATCATACACAACGCAAATCTTCTGTCCGCCCTCTTGATGTCCATAGCTTTGCTTCCTCTTCAACAATGTGTGTGTGTACTTGTAACCTCCGCTTATCTTCTGTATGCTGTATTTTTTTGTATTGTCGATCTATAGCTGTAGTACATGCGTACAGGCAAGTTCAAGCAATTATGACGATTTCTCTGTGTCGCAATTATTTTTTGTAACTGTAGCGCGAAAGTCTTCCGTTTTGCAACGGACCGCCTAAAAGTTTCGGTTTCGTGTCGCTCGATTTGCGTGTTTGCCGTTCATATTGACCAGCGCGCACCCACCCACGGCGATTTCAAATCGTCTGCAGCAACGACACCTTGCATTAGAAAGGTTCGAGTGGGTCGTTTAACGACGTGTTAGCGCAGTTGTTCATCGAGCTTTGTTTGTTTGTTTTTAGACCAGAATTCGCAAAGCGAGTGTGACAAAGTCGGTCAGCTCTGTCGCGTTTTTCTCCAGTGACCATTTTTACCGCGAGCGCGTTCGTTATTTTCTGTGCGCGTTTTTAAAGCGATTCATTTTTTACCCGACCCTGCGGCCAACGCGGCTCGGCGACGTGCGTGCTCGTCCTTTGTTTTTCCTGTCATTCTTCGTACTCTCTCAGTTTGTATTTTTTATCACTCCCACTTTCGCGTGTCGACCGCTTCGCATTCCGCTTTAAAAGTACACGTTTTTTCACCGTGTGTTGCTCAACACTTAACTGAAATCAGGCATGCGCGCAGCCGAGCGTGACATGACCAATCACCGCAGTCTGCGGAGGCGAAACTAATGGTTTTCTGGCTTCTTTTCGTGACAGACATTTTTTGCTACTGTAAAGATCATCGAAGCCTCCTTCGTTACGATCGGGACGTAGGAATTTTTCTTGATGCGGACATGTAGTCTTGTCGCTTGCGCCGCCAAGTTTAATTCAGTCGATGCTTCCCGTCACATCAAAGACTAACGCGTTTGGAATGGATTTTGCAGGCCTGCTTCTGAATCATTTTCAGAGCGAATCGCATCAATTCAGCTGCATTCTTGTCTCCCCCTCGAAAAACACGTTTGCAAAACGGCAAATCGTGAAAAAAGCGTTTCCAGTGATGACCTTTAGATGGGCATCTTGCCAGTTTTTTTTCTAGATTTTCTTAATTATTGTCAGCGCTAGACCGATGCTGTTAGTAGTCCAGGAACAAATAACTAGTCGTTTAGTTCCGCGAAGAACTTCTTGTGACGTTCTTGCAATTTTGCTTTCGTATAAACTGTTCATAGCTACTTAATTATATTCTTTCGCCCCGATTTAAACCCTATCGTGGTTCATTGCGTTTTTAAGCTTCTGACTACCAGACATGAAAAAATAATTATCATCGTCAGAAATTCTTCTTGTTTGCATTCTAGCGATAGAGGCAATACTTTCCAAGTCGCTTCCTTGCCGGAATTTTAAAATACCGAAGTCGTCCGTTTCCCTCTATCCTGTATTTGCCCGCCTATTTCTTCTTCGTGCGCGACTGTCGTTTCAAAAACTCTTGTGTAGTTTTTTCAGCTGAATCGTAGCAGTTGCCGCCTGTATTCGTTTCGTATTGATCTTCTGTCATCGCCTGTCGACGACAGTGACATCACCAACGGAATAGTTACGTCATGTCGGTGTTCTGTAGAGTTTCGAACAAAAAATAAAAGTTGCGTCAAGCGTCATGCTTGCGCTTGAGAGAAAGAAAAACGAAGTGGATTAAAAAGGTTGCTTTTTGAAGTGGGAAGGGAAAAGGAATCTCCTGATTTGCTCATTCGTTGAAGCACGCAGAGCGTCTGATTTTGAAACACTTCCACAGACGTGAGCGTCTGTGGAAGTGTTTCAAAATCGACGAGTTTAAGTCATTAAGTCGCTGACAGAGCTGCCAGCCCCAGCTTGTCCGTGGACGAGAGTTACTTTTGTGGTCTTTCGCAGCTCCGAATATCATTCAAACGCTCGAGCATTTTTGCGCTTGGGAAACTGCGTCGCTGATTGGCTTCCTGCCCGCCCCAGCGACCACGCCCAGCTTCTTTGTTACTTGCAATGCTGCCGGCCACCGCTTGCAATTCCAACATCGTCGCTGCTTTTCCTGCCTGGCGTCGCCAACAGCCTCGCCAAAAGACCTTGTCATGTGATGAGCTGTTGCTGCTGAGGAAGTCGTTGAAAAGTATGCATTGTTTTTAGCAAAAAACGGCTGGAATCATAAATTGCTCAATACGCGCAACCAACGAAAAAACAGCAGCCTAAAGCTTAAAGCCAATCCAGGTTTTTTAAGGTGTTTTCGGGACCCGATTCGTGTCCCTAGAATCCGAAAATTATCAAGAGCAATATCTTTGAATATTAGTCGGAAATTTTTCGGGTCCATACCGGGTACCTAACATTTTCCTTGAAAAAAACCTGAGCCGATCTGAGCGAAAAAGCGAATCAACGTTACGCTTTCTTACGACAAGCATTAGAGCCATGTCAACAATACTGTTTGTTTAGTCTCCTAGAAACGCCACTACATTGTCGGTGAACATTGAATTGTCTGTAGAAGAAACAGCTTTTCAGTATGTCGGAATACCCAGTAAGCTTTTACGAAGTCAACGTCTTGTTAATGTCGATTCCTGTCATAAATCTGTGACGAAACAAACTGCTCAATTTTGTGCGTTCTATCCAGACCATGCCTGATACCCAAAATATTTTTCCGTGTTTCGAACTAACCTTTCAAGCCACAACCGCCACGAACTACATTAAAAACGCAGACGATCAGTTTTCGGGGATGATACATTTGCATACCCAGTACCCGCCTCATGTGTATACGACTTTAAAAATCTTTTTCCAAGCCCCGTAAGTACGCATCATGGCGAAAGTAACAGCAGTGCTGTTGGGAATGCTTCATTGTTAATCTCAAAATGCGATGTTCCGCAAAACTCCCATCCAGCATTGCAGTGTCAAGAGACAGAGTTACCGATTTGTTTCTAGCGGAAGCAGAAAGACGGCCTTTGGAAAGAGCTAAGAATTGGGCTTGTGAACACACGGAGCAACACCAGCACGACGCGTAATTGTACACACAAGTCGCATGAGCGTCACGAACAGCCCCGTTCCATGTCTCAGAATATCCACTAATTATTTTCAGTCATGTCCCTCTTGCGTTTTGCTGCTCAATTTCGTTGGCAAGTCACGGACAACTGCTTTACGCATAACCCAACTCTTTTTATCAGGCTTCACGGCAGTTTAACGCCGAGAGGTGCAACTAAATCGTAAACAGGATAATAAACTGCTGCGTAGTATGTTTATGGCAGTCCTGAACTTAACATCCAAAAACTCCTTTTGGTCCGAGAAGACAAACTAAAGAATGTTGTTTTCTGTCCTTGGTTGCTGAAAAAATTTGCCTGTTACCACGAAGGTCATCGAGAACAGGAGTATTTTTTGTTGTTGAAAGGCCTGTGTTAAAATTGTGTCCGTGTCACTCCTTCAAGCGTGAATCTCAGTTTTCGGAGACAGAATGTTCAGTTCGAACTCCAACCTATCAGCAGCGCAAAACCATGTGTTTACTTTGCGCTGATAACGAGTGGTAATTGAAGCGTGACCTCGTGCACGTATCTTTCTTGTTGGAACAGTCTTGGGCATGTTTTCACAAGTCTTTCGCTTTCTGTGAGCCAGCGACGCAGTTGTTTTTTAACGAAAAAAGTGGCTTGGAGTTTTTTCGCTTGGTATTCACGAGCTGGTTCTGTTTGCTGAGCCCACTGTGGCAGTGGGAGAATCAAGTTAAGCAAGAGTCTTCGGTGCTTCAAAGTCGTGAACACGATGTGTGTGACGAAAACTATTGACCGAAGTCTCGGCAAGACTGCCTTCTTTCCGAATCATCCAAAGGTAGAGTTTTCAATACCACGAATACAAAATACCCACCCTCTCGTCAAATAAATGAAGTGGTTATCGTAACACGTAAAATGCGTTGATTCTCAAAAATGTTGCGAGTATGCTCAGCTATTCAACATTCACATCATTGATTTCGATTCGTAACCAACAATTAATTTTTGTAAAAGAGCACTACTTCTTTTGGGACCTTTCCACTACATAACCTTGGGGCTAATCAAAATATACCTCGTATAGAAGTGCTAAATACATGGGTCAGCCAGGGAGAGCTTTTGTATTTGCTCATTTATCAACCATTCTAAGCTGCGATCTGCGTTTTCCAGCGCACAGCAAGGAGAAAAAAGATAATGATTAGGCGCATCTGCAAACCAACCTGGTAAATGTGGAGTTTGCTTTGCAAATCAAATATAGAACTAACCGCCATAAGTTTCCAAGTATGGTGGAAGCGGTACCATCTGAAGGTAGCGCGTCAGATATTGCTGTATCAAACTGAGGTTACGTAAGCCTTGAAAGTAGCAACAAGCCTACAAACTAGCTTGCGTTTAGTTTGACTTCCAAAAGATTGCTTTGTTGCTGAGGTATTTTTAGATTTCAGCTTGTGCGTTTATAACTTCGTTTGCTCTTCAAGAGTTGTAAAATGTCAACAGGAAGGGGTGCGCTGAAGTATGGAGAAAACCCAACTTCGAATGTCAATTTCGGATGAAACATACAGGTGTGTGCTGATTCACACAGGAACGAAAGAAAAAAACATGATTTAAAGCTTAGCATATAATCGGGAAGAAGTTTTAAATCGCAAAAAATATGAACGTGTAACGCAAAAATCACTTCCACTAAACGTTTATCGCATCTATTAATCTCCGCCCGAGGCGCACTTTGTTCCGGCTGTTTATCTTTCACCAGCGTAATTAGTTGTAAGTGGACTACCAAGGCAATAATAACTCGTTATTGGTTTGTCAGGGCTCTTTGACCACTGTTCTTCAGTTTGTTTGCTGTAACATGCTGCCTACTTTTAATTTCATACACGTACACAGCCTATTTTTTAAGCTTGTCGCACGAAGCGCTTGGACACCGCAACCTGTGCAACACTGACCAAAAACATTTTCCTTCAAAACTTGAAGATATTTTTAACAAAATTATTGTCGCTTCGGAGTAGCATCCGCAGGCAAGTTATACTTCGAGGAATATTTGGGCGCAAATCTAGGAGACATGTTGTGGACTATCGCGTCAAGCATGGTTATAGTTTCGTGGGTTTTTCCGGTTTTCAGTGAGAGGAAAAAGTTAGCTGGAAGTGAACAGAGTTGGTAGATACTTCATCAGCACAATGGCTAAGCGAACTCTCACAAACCAAACGGCCAAACCTCCATGTCAAAAATGATTTTATTAATTTTTATAAACAAATTTTGCGTCGTCACCTTTACCCAATTATGCGCCGTTAAATATTTCCATTCTCTGGGTTTGGAATGTTAAACTAGATAAGCCTAAATTCAACTGTTAGGAAGGGAAGCGTGCTTCTGGAATGCACATGGAGACATTTTGATGTCTAAATTCCGGGATCACGTAGTACATGGGATTTAGGCCACAATTCGGCTAGATTTTCAAAATTACTCAAAACAGGCCAAATAAAATATTTGTGGCCAAACCAATTCTGAAAATGGCCAAATTTTCACAATTCGGCCGCAAAAAGGCCAAGTTCCTAACCCTGGACCAGAATATATTGTTTGAAGGGATGTGTTTGATGATAAGATATTTACTTGGCCTTGTCTGAACACCCTGTTTGCTGTCACGATGTTACGTTACGTCCATATATATACCAGTTTTAAAAGATGTCTATACGCCGAAAACTATACTCCTGGCAGAATGTGGACTGCTGCAAAATATTTGACCTCCGGTCATACTGCAATTCAAAGCTTGCCTCACAGCAACATTGAGGGTGGTGCTACTAAACCTGAGACTGACGAAGCTTGCAGGAAGGCTTAAATAATGAGATTGTAAATATTGTACCTTTTAAGTAAATGTACATTTTTGTTTGTAAATACTTGCGTACAAACCAACACCTGGAGCATGTTGCTTGATGCTTTCTACAGGACATGTAAGGCATGGCTAATGACCAATTTCCATCATCACTGTTGTGAGGTGTAATCACATCACAAGCAGCAAACTCCAACTGGAATGGATATTGCAAAAGAAAATTTAAAGTTACAACTAATTGAGTGACAAGCAATGTAATTTTATGATCATGCACTGCTTTGCAGTTTGTTAAAACAGCGTTGCGAAAAAAAGGTTTACCTCGCAGAAAAACTACAAAATGTTATTTTTTTCGACTTTAAACATAACAAACGTTTAGCTGTTTATGACCTGCAGATCTCAACGTCATAGCATGTAGAAACCAAGTGCAACAATCATAAATGTAAGCTTTCTCGAAGTAAGTTGCTCTAAGTTAGTCGAATGATGAGGATTTTTTCAGAGTAATTTCAGGATTTGCCACAGAGTGAAGCCGTGAAGTCTTGCTAAATCATAATGGATGTTTCCAAATGCAACTATTCTCGTTGTCAGAAAGAATGAATCTAAATGCGTTACTGACGATGAAAGAACTGTTTTTTAAAATATCCAGTATCACTTGATTTAAGCCAATGATATTTACGACGTTGTGTCTTAGTTTCATAATTTCCATGGAGTACACCAATGAACGAATCAGTCACAATTCTCAGCAATGACCATGCGATCAATTGCCGTAATGAAGCATGCAAATGCTTTGTTGCACTGCAGAGGCAAGTCAGAATATTACGTATTACACTGTAATTCAGTCGATATTGTTTTTGGCAATAGTCACAACAGCTCATGATGGGGCAATCATGCAGCATGACTAACGTAACAGGAAATGCAAAAGAGCAAACATGACAAACAATTAATCAAAACGCTGCAGGGCAACAAAGCACTTACATGCTTCTTATAGTTGAGAATAAAAAACTGACGATACAAAAATCATTCAAAACTCAAGCTACATTGTCAATCAGATAGACAAGATAGACTTTTTGTTTGGCATATAAATTTATCAGCAAGTTGCAACCAAGTTTATTACACACTTCAACTTCTATGCACTTAAGCACCAAACCATTCAAGCGCTCTTTGATCATGCGACATCTACAAATGTTTTGATCAGTTTTAGATTGGTGAGCATTCGTTCTCCACTATCAATGGATGCACGGATCGTTGGAATTATTCGCAAAGAAAGTAAACAAATCATGGTAAGCATCAACCAGGCCGGCCTTGAAAAGGAAAATCACCATAACTGGCAAAGGCCCCAAACTGGGAGGCCCGAGGCAAATGCCTCATCTACATCTACCCAAAGCCACAACTGAGTGCACCAAATCATTTACAGGTGTATCCCATGGCGAAATGGAATACAAAGATGTAGATAAAGCTAGAACAACCTGACCACCTTACCAAACGTTAAAATGTTTCACTTTTGCGCTAAGTTATGGAATTTCTTGTTTCTCAAAACGGGGATGGTGATATTTTAGGAAAAATTTAAATGAATCAAATGAAAAATTTGAAAACTTGTTGAGTTATTTCTGAAGTTGAGGGTGCTCTTTACTTGATATGGAGTACAGTAATGAAGTGGATCATGGTGGGTTGAACGATATTTTGAAAATACAAGTGGGTCGAGTGACAAAAAAAGATTGAGAAACAGTAATTGAAGAGACATAAAAAGTTCTAAAACTGCCAAAGGTGATACCACCTGCACGAAATGTTGAAGAAGGTAGCTGTCCATACCCAAAGCAGCTGCAAAACGTAGCTACCGAGTATTTAAATAGGTCTGAGATTTTTAAACTTGGCATTGTGGACTAATGCAGGGTTTCTCAAACTTTTTGTTCTGCGACCCACTTTGAAAAAGGTTTTTCAATGCGAACCCTCGATAGGAAGTCTAGATGCTAATGATGCATGTAAACATCCTATTACAAATCTTAAGAGGCATTTTTGTCTATGGCGAAATCATGAAAATCCACACAGTCCACAAAAGTAACTATATAGTATGAAACTACCACGTAATGGAAACAGTAAAGTGAAAAAGTATTAACAGAAAAACAGTTCAGTTTATAGAAACTATCAAGCATAACCAATGGGGTGGGTGCACTTGATGATTTTTACACAGGTCGTCCATTAGTAGATTGACACAAGACCACGCAGGACGAAGGAGATTCTCAAACTCTTTCCAAGTGGATCGGTTTTTGTACATAATCAGTGGCGTAGTGCTGAAAAAAGAGGTGTGGGAACGCCGTTCCCACCCCACTACACCTCTGATTTAAGTTGGAGCCGAACTCTAACACCAAATATTGCTCACATGCCCTCACACGCAAGAAGCTCCTTCAGTTCTCGCAATCCGATATACGTAGAAATTGAAATGAAAAATCTAAATATTCAAGTAACTTTACTATAGTGCAAAAAGGTGTGGGAAGGCCGTTTCCACGCATTCTCACCCCACTACACCCCTGGCAATAAATTGCGATAGATTCGCTTGGTGTCGGTCACTGTTGTGACTTTACAAATATTACACCCCTGGACTTAACGATTATCAATTTTGAGAATGCCGCTCCCCACAAATATGTTGTGCAAAAGGCTTAAGGTTTATAAACAGCTAGATCAGAAATGACTGGGCATTCGTTTCTTGTTCTTATCCAAAAATGACATGGACTTTGTTGCAAATTACAGTTGCAAACTTTTGTCGTTTAAAACTCCGCTTGGCATAGCAGGGGTTCCCAACCTTTGGCATAGCAGGGGTTCTTGGCATAGCAGGGGTTCCCAACCTTTGGCATAGCAGGGGTTCCCAACCTTTTTTGCTGCTCGTACCCCTTTGTCAGGTCAGAGCATTCTTAGTACCCCCCAAAAAAATTTTGAGATATATATTGCTCTA
>JGI24021J15306_10001458_pt1 | contig 23207 bp, 14 predicted proteins | sample Ectturendosymbi1_FD_15306 | JGI IMG/M metagenome (IMG submission 15306) | reverse complement strand
TGGAAACAGCTCAAAACATTGAACTGCATGTATTTTGAGTATTTAGGAAGCTGTTGGAAGCTGTAAAAAAAGTTGCAAAAGTTGCAAAAACTTGCCCTAGTTATAACTATTGACTGCTGACAACTTGTTTTTTTGTCAACTGTTTGGACAATTTAATAGCAATAATATTATCTTTTTAATCTATTGCAGCAAGCAGTCACAAAGTTGCAACAATCACTGCAAAATTTTAAGCCGCCTCTGTCAGCTCCTCATTTCATGTCTCCACCAAAGCTTCCTTTTCTCAACCAATCCTACCAGCAAGGCCAAAATGTATGCCCACAAACACTCTCTCCGTGCTCTACCAGCATGTCATCTGATCTCAACACCTCAGCAATAGACTGCTTTTGCAATGGCAGAAAGAACAATGGTGAACTATTTGCTGAGAAAGGAAAGGCCACTTTGGAACCTGTTTCTACTCTTGACCATATTGCTAAAATTCAGTGCCCAGTGGTATGCTGTCTTTTTTTGCTGTATATATTGGTAATGCATAATTTATGACTAAGTTTGTGTTGAGTTATTCTGGTGCTTAAACATTCAGCCTTTTTCCCCAGTATTAAGTGCTTCGTGTAGGTACAGGTTGGTGTACTTTTACCTGTCCTGATCAGGAAATAGGTTTTAAGTATTTATAAAATCAGGATAGTATGGAAAAGGTATGACACAACTACATGCATTGAACTTCTGTTTGCAAAATCTCATGCTAAAAATGTGATGCTTCTTGGACAAAAGGATTTGGAATATAACCACATTAGTCATTCTCTCTACTTGTGTGTAAGGTTTGATGTAGAAATTTGAAGGTAATATTTAGTTTTGCTAGTCAATTTAAATGAGCCTTTTAGTGAAGCTATGTAGATGTTGTTTAAGCCATTTTTAATGTTATACCATTGTGGATGCGATGTCAAGAGGATTTTAAAATGAACTTTGATCTCAAAGATTTAAGCTTGTTTCATTCTCATCTCAGTCTATTCAAGTCTGCTGGAAGCAGGTAGTGCATGAACATTTGTTTTTGGTTACCCTTTCAGGCAGGGATAAAAGCTAATTTTTATGTGGATGAAAATGTAATAAAAACAAAGACAGGGAAGTGCATAGCACGATTTCATCAGCTATCAGTGTTGTTGCTATACCTTCATGTGCCTTAGTAATGTGACAGTAAGTTTGTAATATTTGAAAGCATGAACAGACTGGTTTATTAAGCTCTGATCTGGTGTGCTGAACTTGTTTTGCATTGCTAACATTTCCCCAGTACTTTAAAGCATTTTCACCATAGTGCACTTTTGCAATAATATCCTCTGTGGCTCAAACTGACAAAGGCAAAAATATGAAAAACATAATGAAGGCAGCTTGTGCATATATTTGCAACACCTTCACAAACTTGTCAAAGCAAGTCCTTAAAAAGGTGTGGATTGAAGGAAAAATGGATAAGGAGGGTTGAGTTTTTAACAAGGAGTGGACTGTAAAATAGTTTTCAATAAGAGTCTGAGCCAATAGTGTTGCAGTTTTATATGCAATATCATCTAACACTTTGATATGAAAAATGCAAAAGGAACTAATAACTACTCCAGCAAGCCGTCAAAGTTAATTTATAGACACTGCAATTTTTTTCAACAAACTATGTACTATTGGAGAGTTGAGTACTCAGGTTTTAAGCTGGTGTTCAAATTACCAAAGGCTAGTAGGCCTATCCCTGAAGTGTCAGTTTTTTGCCATGTGGTGTTGATTGACAGAGGTAGAACCAGCAAGCTAAAACAAAAGGCAGCTCCACTTTGTTTTAGGACAGCATGGTCCAACTGCATTTGACCTACGGGCCATTTTATGAAAACGTGACACTTTGTGGGCCACTTCCAATAAAATGATTTATATAACAACAGATTTACAAAATTTTAAGCTAATACAGGGAAGATAAGTGAGTGTGTCGTTGAAATTATTACATAATAGCAAATGGCAATTTATTTATTACAAATCTCTATCAGTGGGATGGATGTGGTCGAGCCTCCACTGGCACTATCGTTCCTTTCATCAATACCAATGTTAGTGGTGCAAGTCGGAGACTACTGTCCAGAGTTTCATCTGCCATTCCATTTCTGTTTTTAGATTTGACTTGCTTAATCATAGAAAATGTACTCACACACGCATGTGTTTCCAAACATCGAGTGCATTTTTGGCACGAAATATTTTAGTTTGGGAGATCTATATTTGCTGACTAATTTACAGAACCTCTCTGCAGTCTGTAACATCATTAGTATAGTACATTTATATTAAAAGGTGCTATGCTTTTTCTAATTAAAATTACCTAGTTCAGGGATGGGCAATTAATTTGGCAGGAGGGCCACTTTGAGAAGGCCATGTTTAGCAGACAGACAGATTTATTTAGTGGTACTTGGTTCATTGCACCAGATGTAATCTTCAAGACAACGAACGCTGGGGCGCTAAAAAAGAGAGGTTATCCAGACAGGCGACCCAGCGGAAGTTTAGTGGAGGGCCGTACCATGTGATTTGATCGTAAAATAAATAAAATGGTACACAGAACAGGTATTGTTCTTGTGCAAACGCACTTTATCCAGCACAAGCAATTCAGTGAGACGAATGTACCCTCGCACGCTTTTCAACAAACTTTGGATTTGAAGATTGTTTCTGAATGCTTCTGTGGGCCACTGAAAACGCCATGGTAGCCCGCATGCCTGTTGTTGGACCACACTGCTTTAGGACGTTTGAAAGGTAAGTCATGTTCACCAGCACTTGGTGAAATCAATGATGTGTAAAAATTACTGCTCAGTTCCTAGTTTTCATTGGATTAATGCCAATTTTAGGACAACATAAGAGTCCTCATCATAGGATTCCAGAACATAGGAGCTCATTCATTACTCATTTACATCTGGTTGCAAAACTGCAAAATTACTTTTTTCAGTTTGTTTAGGCGACTACTTTATCCCATTTGTCACTGACTGGTATGACCAATCCTGAAATTAATGCAAATTTTGTGATGCACAAGCAACCTTTTATAATCACGAAATTATACAAAAGTAGATGTTTAACAAGCAATGTGACAACATAACTCAGTGTAATTTGCATCATATCTCTTTAGATCATCAGCTAGTTTAGTCACTTGTACAGAGGCCAACTCATGACGGAGCAGGCCTGTCGCCACAGGGGGCATTCAGGGACAGTGCCCCCAAATTTTTTGTCTCCCTCTAACTTTTATTGTGGCCAGAAAAATTTCTTTAAAAATATATAATGAAAACAAAAATCTTGTCCCCCTAAAAGTTTTTTTTTATCCCAAGCCTTGAAACCTGGCTACTGGCCTGTGACGAAGGTTGTTGACATGCGAGGTAGTGGTAATGGGACAACCTGCAAATCTCTGTATGAGCACTCAGAAAAAGAAATGAGATGAAAGTAGAGTTCAGAATTTCCAAAGAATAGCCATTGGGGACTTTATTTTCAGTGGATTATATTATGCTCGACTGTTTTGAAGCTGTACAATTGCGTAAGTTTTTTTTTAAATTCACAACTACTGTTGCTGACCATGGTGGAGCATGAAACTAAACCATCATTTGAGATGGCTGTAGACACCGAATTTTGAGAATCTTCACCAACTATGAATTCTTTTGTGAATTAAATCAAATTCAAATTTCATTAAAAACAAGTTCATATCTTTGCCATTGATGCAGTGTGTTTTACATTGTGCAGAGAGAAATATTTGTGTTTGGTCAATGTAAGATAAAAGTCATTGATAGTTACGACACTAAGGCACCTGCCGTTTCATGCCTTTAAAATTTACATTCCAATCATAAATCTTTTGATTTTTCAGGTATACCTGGATGAACTTAGCACTATTGTCAACAACGGAGTAAGGCCTACATACTCACTACTAAGTGACTGTACTGGTGGTGTTTCGCGTTACGTTTATCAAGTGTCGTATATGGGAAGGTCGTATATTCCGCAAGTCTTTTCAACAAATATTTCTGAAGCGCAAAAAATAGCTGCTCAGTATGTGCTGAAGCAAATTGGTATGTTTGTCTGTGGCACTTTTATTTGTGTGTGCATTTCAATTGCTGAGAGTTTTTTTAACGCTCCGCTGATTTTGCCTCGTCTCCATGAACATTGCTTTTCCAGCCTGTATTCTATGTGCTTCCTATGCAAATCAGAAATGAAAGCTTTTCACTTGGACAATCCCGATTCAGAAGTGTTTACTCAATGGCAACATTTTGAAAGACACCAACATATACAGCAAGACCACTAAGATAGCGGCATTTGCTAAAATACGAAACTTCGAAAGGTCTTTAATTAGACTTGCAAAAATATTGCTCAACGAAGAATATTACACACAGGTAGATAGTAAACAACGTTAATCAACACGGGATGCTTCCCTTGCATACATCTTCAATGCTGATCATTTTTTCTATATGCTTGATTCAAAAGACCAGATGGATCAAGCATTATTTAATTTAAACAAAGTCATGCAAGCGTTATATTTTCTGAGGATGTAGGAACAGACGGATAGTCGACATGTTTATACGTTCTGTTAACAAAAACAGGACTGGAATTGAAGCAGCTATCTAATGAAAAGGCACTCATACAGGACTGTGCATTAATTTGGCAAGGTTGTCTCCACTACAATGTACAAAAGGCGACTGGCAATCTCCTACATTGTTCCTATAAAATTTTCAGCTTTTGTCTGTTTATCCACAAGGAATTTAAAAATTGTGAATTTTTCTTCGTAATGGATACCTATTGGTTTTTAGATAAAAAATCAAAATATCGTTTTTGAATTTGATATCAAAGATTTGCGAAACTTGTGAACAACTGCTGTGATCTTCATTCAGTGGACTATATAAAATCAGAGACAGTTTTACGTACAAGGGTAAGCAAACGTATTTGGGACGATGCAATGTAGTTACAAAACTCATGTGTTCATGCAGCCGTTCTTGTATTGGATTAATGCAAAGGAATTCGAAATTTTGCTTGATGAGCATAATTTGTCAAAATCTCATCGTCAAACACACTGATTTTGTTAAACATATACTCACATCTGGGTATTTTTTTCACTGAGACATTTCGGTCGTTTGTCGCGTAATAGTATTAAAACTCGCCGTAACAGTATTCACTAGCTTACCTTGTCGGACATTATGACCGAATTGACTTAATTATTTTCAGTCATTTAAAAAAATCGGTCTATGAGCGAAAACAACCCAGACACACATCCAGATAATTTTGTGGACTGGCAAAATTTTTGCCTTCTGCTTTCAACCACTGTAATGTTAAGTAAAGAGACCCTCTTATCACAAGAGCAACAGCAACAACCCGAGATCGCCGTTGCTGATTTTTCCATCCCTTTGTATCTTTCTAATAGATCAGTGGTCTTCAACTTTATTTGCACCATCGCCCTCCCCTACAGTAACTTTGTTTGAGAGTCGCCCCCTGCCTATAAGTTTGCATTGTCTGAAAACATTGCTTTGCTTTGAAAATAATTCAGTGCTAATGAAATAAAAATTGGCAATCTAGTTAACGAACAAACAAAACGAATGGATATGCATTTGTACAATACATGTTATTCATTTCCAAATGAACAGCTAGTTCCTTTCTTTCAGTCCACTTCTGAGCTGCACTAGATCTCGGGGCAAGTGTTATACTGGCAGTATCGGAACAGTTTCATAATATTGGAACAGCTTCATAGCTATGCCAATACCAAAACAGCTGCAAAACACTACGAGATTCCGTACTTTCATCCCCAACATCAGCACCCACCCTCCTGAAATGAAAAGCTGGGTTAGGCTTAACCGCCTCTGCACACGTGTCGGACGTTTCCGCACCTGCTCACACATATGGGGTATGGCCCTTTCTGCGGCTTGTGAGATTGGTGCAGAAGAACAAACCATCGACTATGTTGACCCCGAATGTCCAATCCATCGACACCACTATGGACTGCACGGCCTTACGGTTCTGGATGATCTTCTTCTTTTGAGCCAGTTGTTCCATCCACTGCTTGGGTGGGCTAGATTTCGGGGCAGGTGTTGAGCAGTCATTCGGTTGTCTCATCGTCCAGAGACAGTGTGGCTCCATTGCGACGAAGTTCCTGCGAGTATTGGAAGGTTGTGCGCTGGTGTAGGACGCAGGAGTCGTTGATGGCAGGGTCGATGAGGAGAGTATGAGCACTGCGGCACCAAACAGAAGCGCAGTTCTCTGCAGTTGAATGCACCAGGGGTAGGGTGGCTGTTCGCAACGTTGTTGCTCCAGCACCCCAACCGGAGCCAGCAAGCCGCCTCAGGAGTGCAGCGTGTGATGTCAGCTTCTTGCGAAGTGACTCAAGGTGTCGGCGATACGTGAGCGACCTGTCCAACGTCACTCCAAGGTATTTGGGCTCGAAGCAGAAGGGCAGGGTGTCGTTGTTGAAGTTGACTTTCAGCTCACGCTTAGCTTCCTTGTTGTTGAGATGGAAGACTGCCGGCACTGTATTTGTAGTGCTGAGCTTTAGCTTCCAAGTCTGAAGGTATTCACCTAACGTTGCCATGTCCTTGGTCAGCGTCCCTTCCACTGCCTGCCAATCTCCATCAGCATGCATGGTTGCTAGATCGTCAGCATATGCATACTTTCTGGAGATTGTGGTGGGCAGGTCAGAGATGTAGATGTTGAAGAGAAGGGGCGCCAGGGCAGATCCCTGTGAGACACCATTGCTGAGGCATCGTAACCTGCTCCTTTTGCCATTTCCGGTGGTGACGATGAAGCTGCGATTGCCAACCATCTCCATGATCATGTGGACCATGTGTCTATCAGGCAGCAATCGCAGCAGCTTGCAGGTGAGGCAGCGGTGCCATACAGTGTTGTAGGCTGCTGTGAGGTCGACAAACACAATTCCGGCCTTCTTTTTAGCTGAAAAACTATCCTCGGTGTCCTGTGTCAACAGGGCGATCTGGCCGGCCTCCGTGTCGAATACCACCTGCTCCTGCGGGAGTAGTGGGTCAATTATAGGTTCGACACGAGCATAGATGAGTCTCTCGAGGTTCTTTAAGGGGACGCACAGCAGAGGTGTGGGACGATAGTTTTTTGGGTCCCCCGATGGCTTTTCTGGCTTAAGGACTGCAACTAATAGTGCTCTTCTCCAGATCTTTGGAATTTTGAGTTGGCACATGCAGGAAGTGAAGAAGTCACAAAACCAAGATTTGAGAGCCGACCTGGTGTGGAGTATAAATTCTGGGAAGATGGAATCCAATCCCTGAGACTTTCCTGGCTTCAGGCGTCTGAGGACAGCAGGAAGCTCCTCCAGCCTAAAAGGTTCGGAGATACTGTGACCCTCAGGTGTTGGAATCTTCCATAGGTCGGACAGCTGCTTGCTGACGAGCCTGGTGGACTCGTGGCCGCCGGTCTTGTGTGTCCCATTCTTCACAAGTTGCAAGGCGATGGTACTTGCCAAGACAAGGTACAGGCGAGGGGAGCGTCCAGACCTGCCTGTAAGTTTGTTGATTGTTCTCCACGCCTCTCGCAAGAGAGCGAGAAGCCGATGGAGTTGACAGCTTTCTCCCACTGCTCCTGCTTCTGTTGTAGCCGAGATAATAGGGATGATGTAGCTCTGTCAGAGTCAGTCCCCACTCGTGCTCGGATGAAGGAGCAATAAAGGGTCTCGCACTCTTTATATCCCAGCATGGCACATAGTTCTTCCGACGGCGACGTGGAATACATTGTTTAGCCGCAGATGGCAGGCTCTCGCAAAAATCCTGGTATGCCCTCTCAATATTTAATGTGTCCGGATGTGGCAATCTCTCGATGGATTCACCTGTGAGAAGGCAAAAGCGCTTCCAACCGGCCTTGCGAAAGTTACAACACTTCACCGGATCGCTGTGGGCAGGTAACTTGAGTCTTGGTGGTGTTATGAGGGAGGGCCGATGTTGTGACCGTGGTAACTTTCCTAGAACGAGTCTGTCCGGCAGTCGGCTGTCCTGGCCGAAACTCGCGAAGGCCAGGTCTGGATTGGTGCCGACGTCCCAACGGCGAGAGAAACTAGCTGTTTCCTTTGGATTGTACAACAGTCCAAGGTTGTTGGATGTTGCCCAGGAATCCAGGCTATCACCGCCAGGGGATGTTTTGTTGTAACCCCAGTTGACATGCTGGCAGTTGAAGTCGCCAACATACAAAGTGGGATGTGGGAACGTCGGGATGGCCGTTGGGGTGAGTCACGAGCGTGGAGGTTTGTAGACGTTGATGATCTTACAACCTGCGACGTCTACGCACAACCACTCTGTCTCTGATTGTTCTGGAGACTGGTCGACCAACGACCATTCCATCCGCTTGTGGACAAACGTGTCAAGGCCGTGATTCCTGCTCAGGATTGACACAGCTAGTGAGAAGTTGGAAATCACTAGCTTGTCTGCAGTTGTGCAGTGGGTCTCCTGTAGGACGATGATGAAAGCCTTGTTCTTATAGGTTAGCTGCTCAATGACAGAGATCTTGTTTTCAGTGGGGCCCTCGGTGTTCAGCTGGAGTGTGTTGGGTCGTGGGTCGTCTTCGGCAGCATTTCTGCTGCCGCGCCTTGAGAAGGGCGTTATATGACCCACGCTGAACACATCCAGCGCGAGTAGCAGTAGTTGCTCTCGTGATGACAAATTTGGTAAGCATTTCAAGAAATGCCGCAACGGCTAGGGCCACGTGAAGGCAGCTGTCCTACCCCCGCTGGATGATTAGACAACAGAATGGCGATCAACACCTGCACCGAGATATATTGCGGCCAAGCAGTGGATTAAAAGAACTCGCTCAAACGATGAGGCTGGTTCCAACTAATGCGAACCTTGCGATGGTGCTTCTCGCAAGTTTTTTCAAAGCAGGTCGCAAGTTGGTCAGCGTAAGTCGTATGGTGTTTTCCCGGTATTGTTCATGCCAAGACGATTGTGGTGTTCATTACGCGTAGCGCACTTATTGTTTGAAACCTGGCTCAGCAACATTAAGTCGTGGGAAACGGCAGTAATAATACTGTAGCTTGACTTTTCCCAAACGTCCTTGAAAACGCTTACTGTACATGGTCCAAAAAGATGACCATCCGTGTGTATGAAATACTGTATAGCACGGGCTTCATCGTCGCTTTGGAAGTGGATGAGACGTTCGCGAATGGTGGAACAACATTCGCTTATGCTAGTTAGTTGGCATAAAGGTATTTCAACCGGTAACTTTCTGCGTGATTTCCACAACAGAATGATTGCATAGCATAGGCGTCGCCAGGGGGCCATGCCCCGCCAAATGTTTAGCATATCTAGGTCATTTTGTGCTTTGAGAGGCGGTATCGCAAACGAAATACTGTTGCTCGCCTAAAATAAAAAATTTTGGCCCCCAGAAAATTTTTGCTGGCTCCGCCGCTGCTTCATAGCAAGCCTCAAACAACAGGTGGCGAAAAAGATTTGTTGGGCTTCTTAGTTTAGATAAGATGGGAGGTTTGGGCTTACTTGCCAGTTTAAGTTACTTTCCTAGCATACTGTTCTATTATACGGTCATCAGTCAGATGAAACCAAAACAGCTATATCCACAGTACCGCAAAACACTGGAACTGACTGAGGAAAACATAAGAACGTTTTACAACTTATGGCTAGCTGTAACCAGTTTTACTAGCCACTAATTGCCATATAAATCGTCTCGAAAACAGTCACATTTCCAATATTTTTACAACAGGACACACCAGTAACCCTAGATTGTTTTACTCAAGTACTAACCAAAGATTACAAAACTCATGATAACGGACTGTGACGTTTTTTGCGTACCAAACAATCGTTTGGCAATCCTCTGCCGAAGCTTTTAAAGGCTTGTTTTAGGGCGATTTTGCTAATAATAACACATACGGTTGGAGAGATTTGCGACAGTTCACGACGAAAATTAACCAGGCTAAACTTGACGGCAACTTGCAATTAATATTCACTATCGCCGCGAAAGCCAATGCGATAATTTAGTGATAGCAATGGTATGATTTTTGGGCCATATTTACTATCGTCAAAGAAGCTGAAATTTTTCCTCTTGAAAAATTGGAGTTTAACCGATTACGTATTTTCCGATTTTCATATTCATAATCTTCGTGAGAACTGTAATGCTTGACTCACAACGAGTGACAGTTTCAGTGGTATTGGATAGTTGGTGCAGTGAAGCGTTACGCAGAATAAAACTAGTTTGTTACGTCTCCGATATCATGTGTTTTATCCGATATCATGTGTTTTATAACCTTTCTTGTTACGAACCATGGAGTCGAAAGTGCACCAAGTACTTTTATTCTGGAGGAACAAATATTGTTTTCTGGAATCAATTAAAAATTTTAGTATGTTTTAACCTGCAGAAATCACCCCAAAAATCTCGTGAGTCACAAAATCACCTTCAACGAGACGAAATTGCCCCCCCTGGGGCATAAGCGTAGCCAGGGGGCCTACGGGGCCATGGCTCCTACTCATTTTGTGCATTGAGAGGCGATACTTCAAACAAAATGCTGTTGCTAGTCTAAAATAAAAAATTTTGTCTCCCTCCAAATTTTCGGGCTGGCCACGCCACTGCCCTGGGGGGCAATTTCGTCTCGTTGAAGACCACTGTAATATATTGTCATGTTCCACTTCGATTAACGCTTAATTTTCATTGTGATATATATATATATTCATGTGCTAATTGTCGGTATTGACGTAAATATATTGCGCAGACTATGGAATTTCGGGAATTGTCTCTTGCCGACAGTTATAATTTTTCAGCGAATCTTAAGGAATATGATTACGATGCAATGCAACTTATGGATAAACCTTCCAAACCTTTCAGTAAACTACAACATTGTCAACAATATCCATCACTTGCTGTAATCTATGCACACAGCCTCTCACTGGTAGTCTTAGCTCTATTTAACTGACAGTTTCGGTTTTGTTTCCAGCGTTTTTCTAGCAAGACTGGCAGTCCTATTTTTGCTTTTAGGCTTTCTATACCATTAAATATTTTGTTTTTGAATTGCCTTACCGTTGCTTGATTTCCGATTAATAATGGATTAAGAACAATCCGAAACGATTTGAAATAATGAACAGTTTGTTGAAAGCTTTGTTGGTTTTGATCAAGTTTTAGAGTCTACATCCCGATTTTATTCTAAGTAATTGTTGCAGTCGTTGAAATATTACGTAAATGTTGGCTGCATCTTCTCAATATGCTTGTGTTGGTCCTAATCATGTGGACGAATTGTACATGTTATACTGCAGCCACGCACCGTTACAGAAAGTGCACTGGCATTGCTGAAAACCAAAAATTTGCTGAGCCGTCCCTCTTGCTTCACCACTATTTAAACTAGACGCAAGTGGACTTCACAACTCAAAGCCGTGGAACATATGCCTCTTGTGTAAAATATTCAGTGTTGACAAATGTTTTTAGCCAAAAACCTGGTTTAACAAATCACATGACAAACTCAAAGCAAAAATTAGTTACATGAAGAAACCTTAATTTTTTTTAATTGCAAAAAATAAAGTTACATACGAGTATAAACTTCTGCAAAAAATTTCCATTCAAATGAAATTATTGTCTGTGTGCGTCTCAGGCATAAATCCTGAAGCCATCTGTCATAAATCCTGAAGGCATACTTCAAGATTTATGACAGATTTTGCTTATTTTCGGAAGTAGACAGACGTGAGGCGAAACGTTTATCACAAGTGTGTGGGCAAGATCAGATTTAAAATAAAACTTCCATGCATCGCCATCCTTGTTGTATTTCACTAGCTATAGCTTTCAGTTACATAACTTTTTTAACTTAATTGTAAGTTGTTGACGGACGCGTACATTTTGTCGATTTTGCATCAACAACATCTAGACGGCTAAACACTATTTTGTACATAAAAATCAAAGCATTCATGTCATTTTGTCTTTATGTTTCAGATTCATGGTTAAGAATGAAGATAACTGAGCTGGTCAATGGAAGCAGTGCTATCGCTCAGAAGCCTGTTGCGACAGACAGCAATTCAGTTAACAACAATGGCGATACCAAGGTTTACTCTGCGATGAATTCAACTACGAGCTCTCAACAACTGGCTTCATGGCAGACTCCTTCTTTCACAGTAAAAAAACATTTATCTTTGTATTAAATTTTCAAGCCAGTCACTTGGCAAACCCGTTTAGAAGTTTTTTGGTGAAGTGGGTTTCCTGAAATACGTTAGGTACAGTGTTTTGCTGTCAGCATCTACTTTTTTCACGTACTAGGAAGAGTGGCCAACCCTATTTGCCCCCTGGGCGGGTTCAGTTTAGAATAGATGATGAGGCTTTCAAGAAGCGCTGATGGCAATTTGTGTATGGCTCACTTCAGCACACATCGTCTGATTTTCAGTAAAAACTTTCTTCAACGTAAAGCTTCGAGCAAAGTCATCGATTATTTCAAATACACATTTTTATATTGTTGTGATTTGGGCCTGAATATTCAAGCAGCTGATTTCTAGGTTATTTTGGTGCAGTCGATTGATGCAGGAGCAGTGATAGATGTTGTTTCAGCGTTAATGTTTACAAACACATCTGCAGTCCTATCGGATTAAAGTGGTCCAAAAAGATATATCCATTTTGTTATCGCTATTATTTCACATCAAATTAACCCAGGCTTCTGTTTTCCAGGTAAATCATAGTTAGCGCTCCAAAGTTTTATTTCCCGGCTTCAGTGTATCAAACAGCAAGATATTCCGTGTAGGAGAGGATCAAGATTGCAGAGGCCTATTTCATGACGAAATCTGTTACCACACAAGAAAGCTTCTGGACAAATTCAGTGAGACAGAAGTGGGCAGGATAACATTCAAGTTCGCAGTAATCGGCCATGGCCAGGACAGAAAATCACAATGTGTATATGAAACAATGTTTGGAACAGTCTCAAAAGAAATCAGCAAGACGTTTGTCCTAGGAGACTGAACTTTCAAGGAGCTACGCATACTACACCAGGATCGTTACCTGTTTCCATATATAAGATACAGATTTTACAACTTCATACCGATGCAAATAAGGCTGAAAAACGTGCGTTTGGGGAAACCATCAGTCCATCAGTCAGCGAATGGAAGATCATTCTTATTTCTTGGACTTCAGTTTTTCAGTGACAATGCAAATTTCCACCTTAGTGGTCACACAAAGAAACAGAATCAGTGTCGATCACTCAGTGTGAAGGAAAGGACTGTTTAGTGCGTGTTGGGTCGCAACGGCATAAGCGGGCCACAATGGTTTGAGGATGCTGGTGGACGTCCGGTAACTGTGAACAGAGAGCTATACATTGAACTAATGAGAAGTAAATTGTAAGAAAAATGTAAGAAATGAATGTAACAAAGCTTTCTAAGAGATAAATCATTGGCAAAATTGATTTCGGGAGTTGATAGTTATTGTGTATATATTATAAGGTTCAACAAGTGAAAAGGAAGTTTCACTAAATGTTGCAGGAGTGATTTTTTAAGTTGAAAGTAACAAGTCTAACAGTTCAGCATCAGAAATACCACTAAAAGGAAAATTGCTATGAAAACACAGTAAGCACGTAACAAAGTTTTTATCCAGTATTTAGAAATGGTGCACCTGGTTTTGTGGCCAGTGAGAAAATTGCAAACTGTACATTGAACATCAACGGCCAGTGGGGTCTGTTTTTGTTGCTGAGGCATTTTGGTCTCTGAGACATTTCGGTCATTTGTCTCACAGCTGTATTAAAACTCGCCGTAATAGTGTTCATTAGCCTATATTCAGACATTCTGACCGAAATTACTTAATTTTTTTCGGTCTGTAACCGAAAAAAGCCAGATTGGGGTGTGTGAGTAAAGCCAAATGATATCATGAACTAGCATTAAAAAAGTGGAAATGCCAATAGGAAATAGATGAACTCGCAACCACGAATAGTCTCATGAAACTTGATTTGCAATATACAGTAATCCTCGGCTAACCTGGATTCGATTTGACCAACGATTTTATCCGGTTTTAGGCGAAAGTCTGGATTATGCGAACGTGGTTGTTTATAGCTTGACGTCGTCTAAGTACTGAGATACCGGTGAAAATACCTAAACTGAACGCATTTACGGCCCAACAGCACAGTTTCACATATCCAGGTAGTTATGAACAAGCTTAAGCCCATAATTTTAGTATTCAACCTGATATGCTGTACCCGTGTGTGACGTAATAATCGTCTATACGATTAGGCGCAGTTGCGGCCGTTATTATTCTAAACCAGTGTTTCTGAAATTGGGCGAAATTGCCCCCTTGGGGGCGATTTTGGTGGGCAAGGGGGCGAAAAAAGCAGGGCGATAGAGGGGCGAAACAACACAAAAGGGCAAAAATGCTCAACCACTAATCGATCATTGCGTTAACAACAGTAGCCTAATATTATGACTTGTTAGTTTCTTGCAAGTTTTAATTTACTATGAATCGTTGGAGGTTGTTGCTAAAGCAATTTATCCATTGAATTTTTTCTCTGAGTCGTCTATGTGCTCGGCTACAGTGGGGATTATTTCAGGGCTGCGAAGAAGTCGGAAATATAACACAGCTCCTTTTTTTCATGAACATGGCTCCAGCCCCGGAGCTCTTGGTTTTCATGAGTGTGGCTCCGGAGCTTGCTTTTTTCATGGCTCCAGCTCCGGCTTCTGGTCGTTTTCATAAATTAATATTTTAATTGTCTTGATGTGCCTCAAGTTGAATGAAAAACAAATGAAATCATGTACACAGGACTAAGTGCATATACCAAACTTTTTGAGTAATTTGATCTGGTAGTTTTTTTTTTACAAGCAGCGCTCTTGCCATGAGGAAATCAGGGAAAAAACAACAATCACAGGTTCAAACAATTCAGAGAACAGTTACTGGCAGAATCACAACTCACGATAACGATAATACAAACAATTTCTGGAAAGGCAGTCGCTGGTTTTGCCGTCAGTACCTGATGACCGTTTGTTATTTCTTACGACCAGAATCAATAAAATGGCTGTTTGGAAAACTACATTTGTGTCCAAGCATTTAAACACAGACCTGTCCGAATTTACCAAGTGTTTTGCAGTCGTTGCATGCTTTGCCTGTTGCAGCCTTGGCGATTCCAGCTAACAGCGCTGCCCAGGCAAATCATGTAAAGAGCGCAAAACGTCGATTCTCATGTGTTCTTTCAAACACGCACGCATCTGCATTAACACAAATGCGAAGACGTGTTTGAAAGCCCTTTGTTCAAAGAAATTGTATGACTTCTAGCAAAAAATTAACATTTGACTTTTTAAAATAACAGTTAAAAATAACTGAAAACTTCTTATTTCTTATCGTTTGCACTCATAATAAGCAGTGATGAATCGCAGAGCAAAGCACAATTCAACACGCAAAGCTTATGAGAAAATAAGCCTGGTTGCAATGCTGAAAACGTAAATTTTTTCCACAGATGAAAACTTGAAGAAGTCCACATTTCTTTACATTGATTTATAATGTACTGCTATGCAAAGCGATGCTAGTTCGTTAGCAATTATTTATGACTTTCAAGTTATGCTACTGCTTGTACACGTAATGTTTCTCAATGAACTTTGCCAGTAATCTCGTAAACCTTGATAGTAAGTTTAGTGGTTTCTAATAAAAATTTGTACTTTACAATGGCGTGCCGCGCATTTAACACTTAAATCTGCAATGGTATCATATCTTGCTCATACTCCCTGCTAACAGAATGATTACACAGCAACAAAAGCTATGGATATTTTATTATATAACTACTGATTAAAGCCCAGTTCTTTTTAGATCGCTATACTACAGACCCGGTTTGATCATTCTGACTAGAAAGTAAGTTGTGGTAGTTAACGTGTTTCTTACTTCTACAATAGTGGTTCTCAACCATTTCGCTGAAGGAGTCAAATCCAGGTCTACAATTATGTTAGGGAGCCGCACAAAAAAAATTACCACAAGTCAATTGACACGTTTTGTTTCATTGCACTAACGAAGTCTGTTACACAAAATATTGGAGGTGTTACTAAAAGACACTGCCTGTCGCAAGCAATCCTTTCCCAGCAAAGAATCAGACATTAAAACTCAGCTCTTACAGAGTTATACATATTTCGCTTACGAAGTAGGCATCACCAGCTCTTATTCAAATGGAATCTGTTACTGAAAGATTGCTAAAAGCCGCACAAAGAATGCTTGGGAGCTGCATGAGGCTTTTAGAACAGTGTTTGAGAACCATTGTTCAACAAGTAATACCACGCCTGCCAGCTACGATGTCACAGCCTTACCAAGGAATCATCAAAGGCTTGCAGATCCGTTGTTGCAGTCTGGTGTCGTAGCAGTTGCGTTTATGTGCTATAAGTCTATTTGGCAAAACCGTTAGTACCTAGGAAGGAACCCGGAGACGGAGCTACCTCTCAAATGGCCGTACCCCCGGCTCCGGTCGTAAATTTTAAACTGAGCTCCGGCTCCTGATTTTTAATTTGAGCTCCGGAACCAGGCAAAATGCCCAGCTCCGGCTCCGTAGCCCTGGATTATTTTCACAAGGATTCTGAACGTCATATTACCGTCGTAATCCAATTCCTTAGTTCAGCTTTTTAATGGCTTGGTTCAGCTATTTAATACTTTCTTTGAATAAAATTCTTTAAAAATACTACCTTGTGTTTGCTTTATCAGGCTTTGAGGGACGAAAACGACGTGTCGAGAGTGAAAAGGGGGCGATGGAATAAAAAAGTTTCAGAAACACTGTTCTAAACGCTCGTTGAAGATCAAGAATACGCTTGTTTTGCATCTCAAAGGTTCCGAATTTTCCTAGGGACCAGTCAGAGTGTACTTAGGAATACAATAGCGCGGAAGGAGAGAAAAATCCGAATTACTAGTTGTGAAAAAACATATTTTATCCGGAATTGGCGAAGATCCGGATCAAAAATCCGGGCAAACCGAATATTTTTTTGAAGAAAAACGTTAGAAATCATTCGTACAACCAGTTTTATCCGGTTTTGGCCAAGGTCCGGATTAACTGAGGTTTACTATATGTTACTTGAAAAGATGTAGATATTTTTGAATTGTAATGAAAGCGTCTTTTTCATTTTTTTGGAGATGTATCCTCCCATTGTTATTCCACAAATATTTCCAGTGCAGTTCTTTTATGATTGGCCAAATAAGCGTTTTTCACGGGTAAGTGTTTTTTACGACTAGTAAGGTTTTCATCGATAAATCTCTGTTTGTACGAGGGTAATGAATTCAGCAGATTGCAGTTTCTTTCTTGAACTGTTTATGTTGTTCCTAGTCTTGCTGGAAATGAAGCTGGAATTAATGCTGGACAGTTTTTAACGTGGACACTTCAGATAATCAGGTGTAAAATTTTTACTGGACACGTAGTGGTTAAATGCATTGCATCATGGTGCTATTAGGCTGTGGCCTGTTCTTGATTGCTGTTTTTTCTTGAGGGCTCTCTAAGTGATTACAACTGATTCTCTACGGATCTTATTCATGTTTGAACTTCTCGATAAACGTGATTTGCGATCTACCACGAAAAACCATAGGTATTTCAAACATAGCAAAGGATTAGGGGTTACTTTTGTGGCAATGAGCTTAAGTAGTAAAGTACCCTATTACATAAGGATCATTTGTGTATCGTATTCGAAACACTCGATGCTCTGGCCTTACCCTCAATTTATGATTTTGAAGTGTGTTGTTATCATAATTATGATCGGAAAACGTTTTTAATTTTGTTGTGCCCACGGTATCACTGAAAATTGTGCCTTTGCATCTGAGTTGCAATACTTGGAGATCAAATTTGTACCGACCTGGCCTTTCATGCAGCTGTTTCGTTGCAGGCCACGAACGTTCAATCCCAAGTAAAAGGAGCTTTGCCCGATGGCACAATAAAACGACAGTCCTACAACAGCATTACCAGCAATTCGCGATCCATTCTTGGTTTGTCGGATAACTTTTGGAACAGATTATCATTGACGGATACAGAAGATCACGTTGCGTATAAGGTAATGCATGGATGATTGAATTTATTTGCCAGCAAACACGAAGTCCATAGTACAAACACACAGTAATGCCAGTAGTACCTCTGTTTCTAAAATTTAAGTTACGTTGGGAAGTTTTGTGTTATGTTTGTTAAGTTTCGTACCTCCCAATTAGCGTTTGGGGCAGGGGTGGCCAAACTTTTTGACCCGAGGGCCGAACTAGCGACTGCCTGACCACCGGAGGGCCGGATACAGTGCGATTTGCGTGACAGGCAGCAACTAATGCTGTTGCACTGCTGTTCACAGTCGGAAATGTGGTGCTTGGAAAAATGTGCAAGGTATTTGGCGGGCCGGATAAAACTGGTCTGCGGGCCGTTGTTTAGCTACCCCTGGTTTAGGGATTTGTATGTGTTTTCTCTAGGCTACTGTAATAAATATTGAGAACCGTATTTTTTGACATAAACATGGTATAATTGTTAAGTCCACCCTCATAAGCGTGAGAACTCATTGATATTTTCAACTCTGCATTGCTTTAATGAAGTAAAGTAAAGAATAAAGTCAATCCATGCAAATATTCTGATGCTAGGACAGCTAAACAAGCGTCTGTGGCAGCGCATGAAGTTGGAAATAATGCTGCATGATGGCAGGGTTTGTACTTACTTGGAAACTTACTGCCTGTCATACTCTTAACCTGACTTGTATCACTGCGCTCATTATCGGAATAAAGCCTATATTCAGATGAAACATTTTTTGTTCAATTTATTGGTAAATAACAGTTTTTTTAAGGAAAATGTTAGACACCCGATATGGATCTTTGGGGACCCGATTTCTCTGATTCTGGGGACCCGGTGATAATTTTCTCTGTTTCTAGGGACCCAAATCGGGTCCCTAAAACACCTTAAAAAACCCTGAAATAGTGTCCGTAGTTAATTTTTGATGCTTTCTTTCAACCTGTGAAGTGTTTTTGACCACTCGTCTGTCCAAGTCCACCCCTGCAAAATGCATAGTGACACGTTGTAGGGATTAACAATCGTTTTTGCTCAAACATATTTAATACGAGGCTTTTGGCACATTCCAAATTCATGAAGTTTTGCGGGAGTCACAGATAACGAAAAGTGTCGCACGCCGAAGTAATTCAAACGCAACAAATAATCATGATATAGCGAAAAAACAAATTTCAGTGTAAACTGAAAATGCTTAACATGTAGGCATCCGCTTCGGGAAATAGACTCGGAACGTCAAGTTTACATCAGTCGATCTTATGTGCTTGCCATGGAAATATGATGGTAGTGTAGCTATATTTCCGCTATTAATTGGTTAGACCAGTGGCTCTTAACCTTCTTAATGCCGTTACCCCTCAGAAGAACCTGATGTATGTCAATTACCCCCTTTTAAAAAAATTACAAATTACAGTTTGTAATCAATTAATAACAAAACAACACAAAAATGACGTTATAATTTGCAGTCGACAATGGGAAAGCTAATACTCTTTTTTTTAATCATATTTTAGCCGTATTTTAGCTTTTTATGAGTACGGATTGGGTTTTCTGATTTCTGCTTAACCGGATTTGGGTTAGATTTAATAATTTTGTTTTGAACTTCATCGCGGCTTTCAGATCAGATTCGGGACTGCAGATTATTGTATTTCATCCATGAAGCTTCGTGTAGTGGAGTTTCTCACGTCCATCGAGATTGTACATGGTGTTTGTTTTGAAAATATTTATCCTTGACTACAAGCGGTGATACAAGTATGCTCTCTTATGTATCATGTCATCAAAGCTAGGGAATCGGGGTGATTGTCATTGATCTAGTTTGAAGTTGCTTATCTTGACTCATGAATGTTGCACGTACAGTAATATCTGCTACCTAGTAACATTTAGAACAGTTCATGATTATGTATGTGTAGCCTAGTGGTAATGAGTCGCTTTACTATATGCCTGCTACTCTTTCAGTTTTGATATCCAACACTATGACTGAGCTTCTCATTGCTGAGTGATTACCTTCAAAGCTTTGAAGTGTCAACTATTATGGTGTTGTGAGCCAAATGTAGGACATGTAAGTTAACTCTAATTAGCTCCCACGCTATTCTTTTGTTTTTGAATCTTGAGCTGCATTGCATATAACTCAACAACAGTGATAGGAATTTGGATTTAAACAGGATTTGGATTTCATAAACGGTCAGTTTTCGGATTTGGTTTTGATTTTGAAATAAAATATATGGATCTGATTTGGATTTGAAAAACATAAATCCGTTCATCTCCACGTACGCTTTGTGGTGGTGTAGAATGGTAGTGTTCGTTTGTGGTGTGCGCAGGACTGGTGATATGTTTTAGGAAGCTAGGTTCGCTGAAACTGAATCATTGAGAGTACAATATAGACTAGTTAGCATTTATAGTACTGTGTAATTGATTGTGCACGAGCCTATAAAACTGCGGTCAATCCAGTAGAAGTGCCGAAAAAACGAATTTTAAAATAATGACTTTTTCCAATAAAAGATCAAGTTCAAAAAATTTTTTTATTATTTAAGATTCTCAAAGCATCGGATTTGTGTACGAACTTAATTTGGCAAAGTTTATGTTCAGGAATAATGTCAGTATCCTGACATCTTTTTACATTTTTTTTCAAAACTCCACAGCATTAGAAAATTTTCATCATCAGCATTTTAGAACTGATTATGGCAAAAAATGTTGCAATATGCACGCCATTTAATCCAGACATTGCAATTGCAGTCAACAAGCATTTGAAGTTTTTCAAAATAAAGCTGTAAATCAATTGTTTTTTAATGTGTTTTCTTGCCAAGTATGTCTTGTTTTTACTTGACGCAGTCATTTGTTTGGTTACACCACAAAAATATGTAAATGCTTAATTTCATGAAAACTCAGTAGCAGAAATCAATAGCAAATGTTGATGGAAAAGATTTTCTTTTGCTATATGTCTTTAACCAGACTATGTAAATGTTACCATTGTGTTAAAGAAAAGTATTATCGGTTTTGCATCATGAAGCAAAAACTGTGCTGGGGCTATTTTGCCTTTAATCGAACACGATTGGTTTGAAGTGGTCATGTGATGATATGCAAAGAGACAAGGGATTAGGGTCTAGCCTACAGTTCATACAGCGCAGACAAGAAGAAGCTGCTAACAGCTTGCCAGCACAGAAATCATGACAAAATTTGTCCATTGGACTGAGCCGTTACAGACGCCACGGTCAACGAAGCAGGTCATGCATTCCGAACTAGTCATGTGTTCACTTCAACAAGTCAAGTTTGGGTAAAGGCAAAATAGCTCCAGCAGTGCTTTTGCCTCATGATGCAAAATAGATAGTGCCTTTCTTAGGGCCGGGTTCAGGCCAAAATTTAAGGGGGTTAATTTTAGCCGGAACCCAGCACATGGGTTTGTTGTGATGGGTATGGATCGGTCTGGGTCACAAAAATGTGAGCACGTGATATCTCTGATGGCCGCACATGGAACTGCACCATACACTATACAATGTTGAAAATATTTAAGTGTAACGCGACTAAAACAACAATAATCTATATTACCCCACAAAAAAATTTCTAATTACCCACAGGATAAGAACCACTGGGTTAGACTCTCAATGAATGGACAGTGACAACGTTACCAAATGTTTTCCTATTATTTTCATTATACATCATACTGTAACATATTAAGAACCACGCAGTTACATTTTGCACGCCAGTTAGTTTACAGATAGAGTGGTTATTGGAGGTAAATTAATGTATGCAGCAATGGTCGGCAATCTGTACTGCACTACGGACTGACTGGTCTGAGGCAGACATTATTTCCACAGACCGGCCTGCAAGGTGTAAATGAAATTATGAATTCTAATTGCATGTAAATTTAATACAGCTCCCTATAACGCTAAGGGAATCTTGAACTTGTTCAAACTTGTTTCTCTATAACGAGATAGTCCTATACTGTTTTTTCGGCCATAGACCGAAATTTTTAAATTGCCGAAAACGTTAAGAGACATTTCGGTCAGAATGTCTGAAAATATAGGCTAATGAACATGGTTACGGTGAGTTTTAATACAACTGTGAGACAAATGGTCGAAATGTCACAAGGGCGTAACGAGGAGGGTCAAGGGGGCACAATTTCCCGGGCGCCGAAAAGTCCCAACAATATCACAAGTACTTTATTCAATGCAATACATTGGCTTCCGAAAGACTTCGGTTTCGAACATGGGGAGCCAAACTTGCTTCTTGCCGGGGGCGTAATCTAACCTCGTCACGCCCCTGAAATGTCCCTTACCCACTTTACACTGCACTGTTATCGGATTCGCGTTGGATTGGGAATCCCACAAATCACTCAAGCACGACCATGAGTGTCTCGCTTGAGCGCGCATTTTTTCACCCATATCCGATTCAGCGAATCCAACTAGCAGGGGTAGGTTGTGAATCCGATAACAGGGATTCGAGCGGAATTGAGGCTGGGGGGGGGTTGTATTAAGTCTTGGGCAAAGTTTTCTGTACTTGTTTTATGCTAAAACCACTACCGTGGAACAGATTAGCCTACTCAAGCTAGTCTGCAGCAAAAATGAAGGATTAATTTATTTGGTAGTTTTGTCTGTAGGCTAACTACTCCTAGTTATGGAAATAATCAGCAAAATTGAATCGGTTAAGCAAACTCAAAAATTATTTGGTCAGTTACAAGATATTAGCTATTGGGCCAGGGTTTCAAGGAAAATGTTAGGAACCCGGTTCGGATCTGTTGGGACCGGATTTCTCTGATTCTAGTGACCCGATTTTCTCTGATTGTAGGGACCCGAATCGGGTCCCTAAAACCCCTTAAAAAACCTGTATTGGGCTGAAGGACTCTTAACCCCAATACTGATTAATAGGTTTTCATTACACCTTGGTATAGAAGAACGATTCAACCTCTGTGCAAAATGTGTAATATTGGAAGTTGATGACTTCAGTATACACTTTGAACTTTGTATTCCAATTACGTGGGTATGATTTCCTCAGTTCATAATGGAACTCATGGAGTTCCACTGTTCATAGATCACGACTTACAAAGTGCTGTGAATCCTCATATTTGACACTCTGTTTTATTGTACTGCAGAGAATATACTGGTTAATGATTCTGACTGAAGTGAACAAAGTGGCTTTGCAATGTAAAAACAAACTCCCATTTCCTGCCCTGTAGAAGCTTTTCAAATTCTATGACAGTCACTTGAAGGAAGAGTGCAATTTCGATGCGACGACGCGGTTTTCATGACCTCATCGCCCAGCAGTTCTCTACGATTTTCTCTGCTGGCTGTTATTTTTCGGACTACACTAAATAAAATNA
>JGI24021J15306_10001455_pt1 | contig 23217 bp, 11 predicted proteins | sample Ectturendosymbi1_FD_15306 | JGI IMG/M metagenome (IMG submission 15306) | reverse complement strand
CCTCTAGCTCCGCCCCTAGTGTGAAATCACAAGTTCTACTGGGCAGGGTTGTGTACAACCTGGATTTACATTTTCACCGTCACGCCCATGTCTTTCCGGACCAATAGGAGGCTAACGGCACGCATCAACAGTTCCAGCGTTACTGTGCGAAGCATCCAACTAACTTTCGTGTGTAGGTCAAAACTGCTCTTACGCAAACTATTAAAAAGGGGCTATCCAAACCAAAGTTTTCAGACAAGACTATGTAATTGTTGAAGGGGCTGCTACTGGATGACTTGGGGTTAATGGGGTTTCAGCGTCGCGCATTTCTTGGCCGTAAAAATATTTTGATATACATTATACCAACAAACTTCAGTTCAAAGTAACTCAGTGACCGTGTAAATAAAATGCGTGAAATAGACGATGTGGTAGAATCGTAGTGAGATACGAAACGTTTCCCAGATAGGCTTGTCTCTTATACTGTATAAGTGGCCACTGCCCTGCAACGCTAAATGGCGTGGTCGCAAGGTTATCAAACGACAGTGACTGCTAACCAACATTCGGGAAAAGCAAACCAACACCCCCAGACCTCCAAGCAGCATTGCTTGGTTAACGCGAAGCAGTGCATTCTGTCAACGACAGAGGCGGATCCAGGGGGGGGCGATCGCCCATCGCCCCCCGAAAACCTACAAAAGTAATTTTATTCACCTTGATTTTGCACAATTCTGAAAGCATCATTCGCGATGTAAGGCCATTTTTCCGTCAATTGTTTTTTCACAGCAGTGTTGTGAAGTACACTTTATCTCTCTTACAGTGGCGAAGAAGCCGTAATGAAACTTGACTGCCAAATATTACGGAAATCGGCTCCCTGTTACCTTACTGGCTGGATCCGTCCCTGGTCAAATAATGTTTTGATACCTGCTTCACCTAATTAAGACAATTGCATAAATTTAAATTTTGGCGTTTAATTGATGAACCAGGAATATCAGACACGACAACTGTTCCCCTGAAACACATAAAATATTCACGGAGTTATCCNGCACTCCAAAATAATTTTACTTGTTCTCTGAGTAGAAATGCAATCCAGAAATTATAGGCTTGCGTATCCGTCGGTGAACCTTTGCATGCAGCATTTNCATTACCTTTTATGAGTTTTTTATTTTTATTTTACACCTTTCATGACAGTCATCCCATTGTTGCATTGCATGCGTCANCAAACTGTGTCATATTTCGACGTCACGTCCCATTCCCCCCCTACCGGATATGACTAATAGGGGCTCGGCCCAACAGCAANCACAACATTTCGCTTTGTGATCATGGGTTTGCGTCTGAGCTGCGTTAAAGTGCGTTATGTCTTCTTCCGATGAGCGATGAAGCAACTACGAAAATCCGGGTGAAGTTTTTAGCGCGCATTTTCGTTGTGGCAGAGATGCGTCACTGTGATTAATGTTGAGCGTTTGCAAAAACTACAAACCACCCTGGAAAAGGGAGACTTGTTATACTGGGATGTTACAGACATCAGCTTATGAAAGCAGTTTTATACACATACAGTATTTTGCATTGTAGCGGTTTAGGAAAATAGCTTTCAGAATCACATAATTACTTCATGCAGATAACAAGTTCTAATGCAGCTTTTTCCCCTGTGGTGCAGTCCATGCACTGCGTGCTTGAATTTTAGAAGCTACAGAAAATTTTACCAATTAGTAACTGACGTACGTGAGCGAAAAGCTTACCAGCTTTGTCCACGCAAATTCGCAAGCAGCATGTTTCTCTCTTACGCCTCATCGAAGTTACAAGCATGTACTTCAAGTTCACTTAAAGAAATTTGCTTCCAAAAACGTTCTCCGAGTAAAATAGCAGCAGACATAAAGCATGCTTCCAAGCAAGATTCAAAGTTTTGATTATTGATGAGAACAGCAGCCGTATGCAAATGCTAGTTAAAAATGAAACTGCGCAGCAAAGGAGGTGACGTTCAGGGAATTCGCTGTTTATCCAACCGTATTAAAGGATTTTAGACCTATTTCTTGGCAGTGGTGACTGTAGTTCCATCAGGTAAAGCAGAATACTAAGACACCAGCTCAACATCAGTGCTTAAGNTACTTTCACTATGTTGGAAGATTTTGCGAAACTGGTCATGTTGTCACTAGTACTTGAAANCTATACCCGTGTATAAATAAGGAAAACCAGNGTTTACCGGTATGATCTTGTTTTATTCNCTACTGTCCCATTGTTACTCAAGAGAACGAGTGAGCTGGTTGTTGTGGAACAGAGGTGCCACGACCTTCCTTAGTAGGACTTTTGCTTTTTTCACCTCGTGTAAAGACATCTTTAGCACCAATTCTTTTTTTTTAATTTTATCGCTATTTTTGCAACGTATCAGTCTTATGGATCGTGATTAAAATCTGACGCTTTCAAATTGCTGAGTTGTTATGGAGCCGAATGCTGAGCTGTTATGGAAATCCGAGTTTTAATCTGGTGAACTTCAGCTTCAGAATTGAAGTTTCTTAACACCTTGGATCTCTGAGGTCAATGAGCTTTTTGGTCGATAAGAACAGTAGTTTACGAAAACCTGGCAATTGTCGCCTTAACCAAGGTAGCTTGCTCCACGACCTACCGGAAAAATATGTAGCTCTAGGACGTGAATACAGAGTTTTTCGCCAAACCAGACATAATGGGCAATATAAAGTAGTTACGATATGTTTGAAGTGAAAATGTCTACCTTCAAAAATAATATAAACAAAGACAACAAAAACGTGGAAACGCAAAGACAAAAAGAAAAAAACGCAGTTAACATTTTCTTGGTAATTGACGGCCGCCATTAGAGCGCTGGCAGGAGTTCCTTACTGTAATGCTTGGGAGGCTGGGAGACTCATTCACTGGGCTGCTGGCCGTCAGCCGCTTTGGCCTTGGAGTTTGTTGGTTTTTGGCTCTAGTGATAGCAGCTTCATGGATTTGTTACTGTAGTCTGCGCACTTTCTATGATCTTGCTTTAGTCTTTTTCGTCATTTTACTTGTAAATTTGTGCTTACTACAAATTTTCTGGGCTGAAGATGCGTCGCTGACGGGAAATCGATTTCCTAGCAAAGCAATTTGCGATCAGATTCGGCTGCGTCATCCTTGTGATGTCTTGATGCTATTATGTTGTAAGAATTGCAGATTCGTGTTCAGCTGAAGCGAATCCAATTCTCTTGACAATTAGCGTCTTCTTCAGCTTTGATCAGTGAAACACTGGTTAAAGCTATGCTTTGCTTCTGTCTGATTGGTTGTGCAAGAAGTAAGCAGATTGATAAAATAACGAACAAACTGTTTAGGAAAAAGTAACTGTTTGGCGTGAGCATAGAAACGTAAGGCACTGAACTCACTGATTTTGAATTGCCCAATAAATCGCTTTCAGATCCGAACATAACAATGAATATCCTTATCACGCTGCTGTGCATTGTACTCCATCAAGCTTTGCCGTCATTGTCAAGTGAGATTCCGTTTATACTGTTTTTTTTGTGAAACTGTCAGTTGTTCGTTTTCTTTCACTTGAAAGCGTTGGTCGCTCTATAAATAATTTATGTTGTATCCATGTTTTTTTTCAATAATAAAGTCTAATGTAAGTTTGCGATTCTTTCATTCCTGCCAAAAATTACTCACAAAGCATTTATGGGTTTGTGTCACTAACGTCCGACGCATGCACAATAATTATTGTGTCAGTGATGATATTGAGACGAATTCAAGTACGACGAAGGTTGCCGAAAACATGTCTGAAGTAATCATAAAAGTAATGAACTGTTTATGATGTTCACAAACGTTTAATTTCTGTACTTTTGCAAACAAGGTTATAAGAGCACAAAGCAACAGAATTCCTCACATATAAAGTTTCTTCAGAAAAAATTTTGAACTGTTAAATAGCATTTAAATTAAGTCGAAAATTGCCAATGATTTAGAGATTACTGCTTTAACTCCACTGGCCTTGTTGCCCATGTATTTCCACCCGGTGTCATGTTGTCATTGCGACAGGTTGTTATCACTGTCATGTTGTCACTGTCACCGCTGTCATGTTGTCATTGCGACAGGTTGCAGACCCCAACTGACCCGATTTCAAGATAGCGTGTTGACACTTCACGATCAGCCAGCAACCGCGAATCTTGCGCAACAAAACTGTTCTCANCTTGGAGGAAGCCTGGCAAAGTTGATTGGTCAACAAATCGACGATAGTCTAAGTTCCGTCCTTAACGCCAAATATAGAGCAGGTTGGTTGCCGCAATTGTTACGTGCGAACTGGTCACAATGGAAGTTTATGACATTTGTGCATTGATGCTACTTTATCAAGCCTACCTGGTTGCATTGCAAGAGCGCAATCTGATCATCAGCAAAAGATATAATCATTCTATAACAATTCAGGTTGTTTCGGACACAGCAACCTTTCAGAAATTTTCCTGAGTGTCGCCTAATTTTTAAAAATAAATAACGGGTTAGTCGGATTCTGACCTTGTAAACCCTTCATGAAATACGATCACGTCTCAATATGTTATGTAAGAGTTATACTATCTTAATTGCCTGAAACCAAATTAAATCGTTTTTGCACAAGTTATTTTACGTGTCATTTTGACTTGGTTATGGACACAACGCGACCAACTGTAAATAGTAACTGCACACTCAAACATATTATCTAAATCCACAGACTCCTCCAGAGGGTCTCATGCAGGTAAAACTTTTTTGCGAATCTTTTACCAAAAACGTGTGGCCTCCATTCCCTGAGTCTAATTTACTTCATATACTCGTGTTTGCCACAATCTGACGGCCCAGGCGTTAACGTCGATCTTTGAAGTTGCGGCAGCACGGTAGCCAATGTTTCCTCTAAGGTGCACAAGTACGCAGCACTACCAGAGAATTGCGCTGCGAGATCTCACTCCCGCGCACTTCGAACATTCTAGCTGCTGATCAGGACCCAGCAATACAGCTGGACAAAGTTTATCAGCAGCTGGAAAAGCACGAAAACAGGAGGTTATTTGAATTCAATGTGTAGTTTGTTGGTAATTTGATAATACTTTTTACTTGTTCACTAAGTTTGTAATTCATTTAGAACTTTGCTAACTCAGTCTTAAAAAATTCACGCTCACTAAATCAAACATTTACACAGTGTAAAATTTTCTTCGAGGGAACACCGATTGCAGCCATCTGTCTTCCCCCTTTCATGGCGTTTCCGGAGTGTATTTTAGACGTCACCTGTCAGTTTTGTCGAACAGGTCTGGTACGAGTCTGGATATTTTACCGCAAGGACGACCCGCGCAACTATGCTTACTCGCTGTCCGAGCGAGGTCCCCGACTCACCGGATACACGTGGCTCAGTGCGAGGCCGCCTCTCGGCGAACTGCGTTATATCGACCTTTACAACAGGTAGGCACAGGATGTGACCTTATCAAACAAGTTATTCACCGCGTTTGCTTTTATTCACTTTTTATCGAAAAAAGCAGGTTACAATTATGCGAAACACACAAGCTACAGAAAATATGCTGTGTGAAACGCGATTGTGGTTGCGTAGCACAAATGTCAGTGCAACAGTCGATATATCCTGGTTCCGTCACGTAGTGTCACATAGCTTGATGGCAGGCATGGACGTCGGAGGAATTATTTCTTGGGGGCATTAACAGATTTTTTCAGGGGTAGACAAATGGATTGTTCCAGGGGGGCAGAAGTGGTAAAATTTCATTTTACCCACTGGAAACTACGAAAACAACCTTTTTTGCTACAATTTTCATAGGAAACTGTCATTTTTTTTAATTCAGGGGAGGCCAATACCTTCCCTGCCCATTTTTCCGACCCCCGTAATGGCAGGGCTGGTAACCTTTGCCCTCTTTCGCGTGGCCTGTTCTGTAGGACAAAACAACCTTCCTTATTAAACAACGGCATCGCTGATGCTGGCGCAGATGGTACAGGGCTAAAATGGTAAGAAAGAGAAACAAGCCTTGCAAAGGAAATCTGCAAGCAGGCAACCGCTGATAATATTGTTCGATCTAACACAGAGCCGTAAAAAAACTATTAAAGGAATCTTTTCGGTTCACGCGTCACAAAACGTTTTTATGACGAAAGCTCTTACGAGTCAATGCCTATGTGGCCATTGCGTTTTTGCTCCAGATGTGGCCTGTGCGTGGGATTAGAATAATAACGCACCCAGTGCAGGTGCGCCCTTGCAGGGGCCAGCCTGGCAATAAGAACTATTTCAAGTAGGCTGAAGTGCAGGCATGGGCGTAACGAGGTTAAGATGGCGCCCGGGGCAAGAAAAAAGTTTGGTGTTCCCATGTTTGCACCTAAGGTTTTCCGGGGGAGGAGCAAACGCACTGTATTGAGCAAAGTACTTCCGACATTGCTGGCACGTTTCGCCTCCCCCCCAGTAATTCGGCACCCGGGGCATTGTATCCCCCTTTGTTCCCTTTGGTACGCCCCTTAGTGCAGGCCAGTTTACGACCTGAGTGGCTTTCCACGAAATCAAGTCATCTCGCTGAGCAGTGTATGGGAAAGTAGTTCACTGAACACTATCACAAATAGGTGCTGGCATCGCTTGGTTCCTCCTTAACCATCCCGTACCCTGCAGTTACGTTCATTTATGACATGTGCAAGATACGCTGGGCACGTTGCGCTCTCTTGTCAAGTTGTCTGAATTCTACGTCAGGGAACGTTACGCTTGATTTGGTTCAATAACAATCGGCGGTAGTTATCAACCTTTTTCTGCAGCTCCTTCTGCGCGGAGGCCTTCGAGGTATTCAGGCAACGGGCAACGGTGAACTCTGGCTGCCGCCACTGCATGCATCACAGTGAAATGTTAACCTTTGCAAGTGCATACGTGGTGATAACACTCTCAGCGCCGTTATATGCAAGTGTTACAATATGGATTTTATTTGAAACGCAAGCCTGTATCATCGCAAAGTTTCATTCATTAGGCGAAATGTTTATCAAATCTGAAACAACACGCCATAACATACTTCTTAGCGATATAGACACCACAAACTAAAGTTTAAATTGATGTTAATATATTATTTGCTGCAAACCGCGTTACGTTCACTGGGCCATGTCTAGTAAACTTTCACTAGATCTACTGACGTTTAGACTGACCTATTGATTTTCTTACTGAAAAATAATGATTTATGCGAATTGTGTTTAAAAAAGATGAGTTGTCTTTTTTATAACTTTTCAGCTTTTTTTGATGATTTTCAGCCGTTTCAAATCCATAAACAATTGATTACGTGACTTGTAGTTTGAAGATTTTCACCAACAGAACGAACAAATGTTTCTAATTTGAGTTTCTCATTGTTTTCACTTTCGCGCTGTTTATTACTGTATTATTGGCTATGACGGTGTTTTCATTCCTCTGCAGGAACACTGCTGTAGAAATAACTAATTTTTAGATTGATTGCTCTAAAATGCTCCGTTAGTAGTGTCGTTTTCAGCTCTTAAGAAAGTCTGAAGATTGTTAGTATGGGATTTTAAAGGCTTCAGCATGATCGAGTTTAACAAACTTGCAAATGATGTAAAGGTTGTTGGGCAATAAAGTAAATAACTAAATCATTTCAAGCAAAACTGCGAATTCCGACGCAAAAATTTTAAATTTAGTGATTTTTTTTCAGATCTAGTGAATGTTTTTAAGAATCTAGTGATATTTGCAGAGAAGCTTGTGGCAGCAGTGGTACACACATGAACAATATCTTACTAATACCACATGAGTTTTGGAATGTTAAATGTAAGCCCGACTCCTCCAGCACCATTGTCCTCGAAGTTTTGTCTAGCAATGCAAAGTACGGCACGATAACTGAGAGATGTTTCGATTTGAAAAATGCTAACTCAAGCGCTTTTTTTCACTCCAGTACAACGTCGCGAGCAGGCCTGGAGGAGATACACTTTTGCACGAACTTCTATCGAAGGTGGTACATTTCCGTGAACGGATGCGTCGACGGTGAAGGAGGTAAAGCGGTCTTGCGATGGGCGTCGAATAACAACGAGTCCGATACAAGTGGATGCTTCCAGTTTTAGAGCACTATTCCGCGTGTATGACGTCACTCCGATTTTGTCGAATACTTTTTTTTAGAATGGCCTGTCTATAGACAGGTGGGTTGGGATAAAAACTATTCGGAACCGTAGAAAAATTCAAACAATCGATAGAGAAATTATGGATGTTTTCCACTGATTTTGTAATTTTGAGGTAATCTAACACTGAATGTGTCTCTGCAACATAAATGGTAAGAATGAACTGTTTCGTGTTTTAACCTGATAGCTTAGTTGGGAGTGCCTTTGTCGTGAAACACTTTAGATTAGAAAACCAGATTTGTGCAATCCACGCATGCAGATCAAGCTTTCCCGAGCCGTGGGCCAAAAACAAACTCTGCAAGGTCTGGTGGGCCGTACTTATATATAATCAACACTTGGGTTCCCTTTGCTGTTTATGACGTCGTTAAAACGTGGGAATTTATGGAAGTTTAATCAGATTAGCTCCTGATTTTCACCTTTCATAACGAAATCCCAAAATGCGACACGCAGTACATTTATAGCACATTGCGGTTTCTAATAAGTAGTTCCTCGAAAGTATTCAATGCAAGAAGTTGCAAGGAGGCAAATTCATAAAATATAATACCACTAAGCGGGCCATACAGTTACTACAATTTGCTAAAGGGGTTGCGGACCCGATGATTTTGCTTGGCGGGCCGTAGGTTCCGGCCCCTGGCATAGACGCTTTTGATTGTGGTTTCTCTTCTTTCAGCTTCACTTGAGGGAAATTGCAGTCCGCTGAAGCAGAGTGACCTACTGCGCATGTTCGACTTACAGAGTTATATCCAACGCACTTGTTAAAAATCATTTTATCCTGAGCTTTGGGTTTGTGCTACGGATGTCATGCGCTTCGTCAATACGCAAAGATTTTACCGAGAATATCTCGTGTTGTTCCTTGCAGCATGGACCAGGGATTTCAAGTTACAAGCAAAAACCACTCCCTTCAAAGGCTTCAAGCCTGTATACCACTATCGGCAAATCATCAACGGGGGTACCTACGCGAGCAGGCTGAGCGACGTCGACGCCCCGAAAGATGGGTTCATTGTAAGACAAGACCCTCTTTATTTGCCCGGTAAGTTGTAATGTTAATCCAGGGCAGTGTGTAAAACCTGGCTGTTAGCGGGGATTACCCCGAAGAGGATCAAAATAGCAACGACGTACCAAAACTAAGGTGCTGTAGAAAAATATGCGTGTTCTTCTCTGTCTTCAATCAATTCATAATAAATGCATTAATTAAGATTTTCTGGTAACTGGAAGTTTGCTAGGTAACTAAATCTTTGAAAGTTGAAATAAAATTCATCGAAATACATGACAAAATGACAGAAAAAAAGCAGAGCGCAGTCGGCTGATTCGTCGAAGGCATGACAAAATATTTATGCATTAATTTATAGGTGTCAAACGCTGGCCTGTAGAAAATGAATGGCCCGCGAAGCAAGATCAAATGATTACTAGAGCTGGCCCGTAGGTATTATATATAGCGCAAGCACCACAAAAAATTCAAATCTCAAAATGCTCAGCTGGTGCGTAATCACGTCTATCCGGACAGGACCTGTAGTATTTATGACTTCATACCACTCACACTGACCTCACGTGGAGGAAGAATTTTTCAATCAACACCAATGTTGGCCAGCGGTTTTGTCCCAAATCTAATTGGGGTAAACCTACCCAAATTATGACGTCATCGACAAAACCCAGAATTTAAAACTTTCCAATATTTTTGAAATCTAAACTAGAAGACCTCCAACATCTTTAGAGGGTTTGTACATCTCCCTAGCTCAATAGGCTGGCGAGTTATGGTGTTGCAATGTTCAGCAAGAAAAGTGGCGCACGCGGGTCTTAAAGGAATTTAAGCAAGATGTACTACATTAGGTTGGGAGCATGGATGGCTTATTGATCCTATAAGATACTTTTGTTACGATGCACCAAACGTTCTTTAGAACCCCAAGTGAAGGTTGTCCAACTGCTCACCTGGCTTCATATGCAACTTTGGTGACTCTTTATCGTCCGTCGTGAAACAAAGTAATTTTCCACATTTGTGCGATTCCGATGTTCTACTATAGTGACTTGATGCTTTTAATCTTTTAGGCGTGCAAAAATTTCGTAAACCAGTGGTTCTTAACCTGTGGTAAATTCATCCCTTGGGGTAAATTTACTGAACCGCAAATTTGTATAAATGATTCTGACCTGCAAAAGTTTGTTAATTTCGTTTTTTCATAAATGTTGACCACTTCATTGTTGCTAATAATTCCCTATTGATTGCAAGCAAGATTGTTTTCATTCAAAACTCACTGATGACACGAAACAACCAATAGCAATCGAAGTGCTCACCGTTCAATCAATGCAACTCTCTTTGCAGATTCCGCTGTCTTCGTTGGGGCGCGGTTTGACCCGGCAGTGACGAAACACTGGTTGTGGGGCGACGGAGCGATTGCTAATTTCGTCAACCGCGGCGGGAACGCGTGTCTGCAAAAAGCGTTGCACTACGGGATCGGGTGGGAGTTGGTCGATAGAAGCTGCACTGATACGCTGCTGAACTACATCTGCCAAGTACTCCGTAAGATAATTGCTTTTTGTTACGTGAAACATGAGCTGTTTATGATGATGTGTTTATATTTTCATTAAAATATAGAGTACTAAGCACCAGCCAGTTCATATAACTTTTAGAAGCAAGTTTTGCACCTGCCTACATTTTCTTTATAGACTTCATCTGCTGATCTCGCAAATTTCACACGGTTTAAAAATCTTTGTATTTTCATTTTACACTCAAATCGTTTTAATTCCACAAAAAGTGATTGCAAAATATTGAGCTTTTTTTCACTAAATATACATCAACTTGCAAAATCAACTGCGTATACACTTGGTAAACAAAGCATTTTTTTCAGAATTTGTTTTTCTACCTGTTTGTACTAAATCCAACAGAAAGCCACCTTTTACAAGCAAGCTACAAGGTGTAGTTCGGCCTTCCAGCGAATAGGAACCTGTTTTTTGATAGGATTTCAGTTGAAAAACGTTGGTTTTTCAATTAATTTTACAGCTTACAGAACACAAACTTCAGATAAGAGAATTGATTGAAACAAAGGAAAACCAAAGATATTTGACGGATATTTAACCATGAGCTGTTTCTTGTTTTAGCCAGGGGTTGAGTTTATTGATCACATTCCAAGACCTTATACATTTTTTGAACCTTTTGTTTCACTGCTGCCACAAAAAAGCAGTCAAACTTTTGAAGGTACAAAATAATCACAAAAGATCGATCTTTTCTTAGAAACACTCCTAAAAATGACTAAAATAATGCACATCTTGAAATCCGCGATGTTGAGAAGGATCTTCACGAACGGCTACTGACCTTGTAACAAGATCAGAGAAAAAAACCTTCTAAGTTGATGATGATAAAAACGTAGACAAAAACAAAAAATATTAAAAGTGAACTTTACATTGTTTGCCTCTGCAAACGTTTTGCCGGTTTGGCTTTTTGGCGTGGAATTGTCTGAATTGCCTTCCACTTTTTGCAGAATTACAAAATGTTATTGTTGGAATTTCTAGTGCACCCCCCCATTGTGCGAACGAAAGAATGCGATCCTTCTTCGCTGCAATTCCAACCCAAAGGAGATTTCAGCAAGCTCGAAAAACAAGTTGCTGGCCTAACGGTGTCGAACATCACCTTCCTGGTAAAACATGTTGCCATTGTGTCAGAACGTTAAAATGGGTTAAGCTGTCATAGAAGCTAAATACTCTTTGCGTACGCAGGTGGTGCAACTAGAAAAGGTAATTTGTTCTACCAACATAACGCATCAACTGTATATAAATTTCCCTCTACTGTTCTCTCCATTTGTCCAACAAGAACAACTGCTTCTCATACCTTCTTCGTCGTTTGAGCAAGTTGTTTAAACCACTGCTTGGCCGCACTTGATCTCGGTGCAGTGTTGAGCAGCCAGTCGGTTGTTTCGTCATCCTGAACCGTCAGGCCATGCGCTACACAGGGAGTTTGATGTATTGGNCAGTGAAGGATAACATGGTCAACGGTCTGTTCCTCTGCGCTGCACTTTTCATACCTTATGGACGGCTGCTATGTTTCCGGAGAAATTTGCACCTTTTCTCGATTTCACGGCCGTATCAAAGTGCGTATACGGCTGGTCACAATCAGGTTTTTCAAGTGTTAGGTAAAACTTTAAATTATTGACATCAATATAAAATAAAGCGGTCTAGTCGATTTTNACCTANTGGTGACTGAAAGTTGCCTAATTCCGAAACCACGACCCGAGGCAGTGAAGCCAAGGTGATCAGCTGATTTGCTTCATATACAACAATATCAGGAGAATCTCGAACATTAGGATGAACTGTAGTGCTGAAAATTGCCACTCAGGAACATACGTTTCTAAAAATTCACGAGGCTTTGTGAAGATAAGTAACGTAATTCTGGTTTTGTAAAGATAAGTAACTCAAAGCTGACAGGACAACTGATTGGTAATTGTATCCAGTAAACAATTTTGGAAGGCCTTCACTGCAAATTAGCGTACAAACAACAAAATACGAACCGTGGCATGCGGCATATTTCGTAGCGTGTTAAGTACGTGATTTATGGCTTCATTGTGAATAAGTTTAAAGGATATGCACACGTGTGTAGAAAATGTGTATTCCAATCAAGTGATCGAAATATTAAAATCTAGTAAATTAAAGCCATGGAGCAAAACGTATTCAATTTTTCAACACTTATCCATCACATTTTACTAATACAAACTTTCTCAACAGACCCAGCCACAGATGACAACAGAGTCTGTGCCTCCGGGAACAACATTTACAGTAAAGGTATGTTGAAGTTTTCTGCAATTCAACTTACTGAAAATAGCAAATGCTTTGCATAACGAAGCCAGCAAAGGCTTACATTCAAAATTGTTTGTGTAGATTTGCCCGGGCGATCGTCCCGACGTTTACTACAGTACTTTATATATTTGAACTTCGCGCCTCGCCTGCTTCTCCGAACTAGACTCGTCGATCACAAATGTCCTTGCATCGAATGAAGCTCTGTTCGTTGCTGAGAACACAGTCGAGCACACTAACGCGAAGTTTCGAAACGCTGTGACTTCTGTCAGGTGATGCGCACAGCAAAACGTTAAAACCACAGCTAAACAACTGCACTTTCCCCACGAGGCCGACCACGTTATCTATTACAGCTGCGAGACTCGTTGCACTGTTTATTGCGTAACAGTAAGGAGCTACACTTCCTACTCTTTTACCAATGAGAATCAGGTTTACCTGTGTGTTCCCACGCAACAGCGCAGGCTAGTGGTCAAAACGTACTAGAAAAATCGTACAGTTTGTTTTGGAATGTGTATAAGCTTTTACAATGAGAAACATGGGCGAAGATTAATTGTGTTCATATTAAGGTAAGAGTTTTTGGACTTAGAACCACACCTCCTGTTTGGTACAAAATGATTGAAAAAATAACGAAATTGCTCTAAAAGAGAATTGCTCACTACCTATGAGCACTGACAACCTGTTCCAGCAACTGTTTGAACTCGAAACGTTTCTTATATCTAAAGAAAATCCGAAGCATTGTTTACCTTAAACATTTTATCAAAATGGTCTTTTTGGTTGGAATTACTAGCGTGATAACCACTTACTTGTGAAGTAAACCCTTCTTCGTTTAAACATGTCAACTGTGATAAGCTCTACTTGCAGAGATTTTGGCATTTTTTCTGTGTTCTTTTTCCATAATTTGTGCAATTTACTTATTTTCTTTATTTGAAACAGACAAGTTTTTGAAGGATCTGACAGTTTTTGAATGCAAAATAAAGAAATCTCGCCAGGGCCACAACCAGCTGAAATTTAATGGGGGAAATAATTTCAACTTGTTGCGGTACCTAACAACTAAAAAATATTTTGGCGCTTTCACACCGTTTTTGAAAATTTCGGGGGGCAATTACCCGGTTGTACGATTGATTGCGGGCCTGAGCCTCGCTCACAAACAAACAGTTTCCACACACAAACAAACAAGGCCTTACTTTTCATTCCACACTTAGGTTTAGTAGCGGCGGTGACTGTCTTGGCTCGCTTAGACATATCGATGGCACCGTCCATCATAAGGAAAGTAAAACATCTGTTTCATACATTTTAATCAACATATCGAGTGGATTAAGAGTAGCTTCATCAACCTTGGTTTCATAATCGCAGTCCAGAGTAACTTTCAGCGGGTGTCAAAGCATCTTTGGTTTGGATTCGAAACAAGCATCCGTCACAACTGGCCTTGATGTTCCACAAGATGTCGCCAATGCCTCTTTGATCCCATCAAGTCTTTGCCAAATCTTTGTTCCAGCACAATCGATCAAACCAGGAAGGATGGACGCTACTCATTTCAGGGTAAAGTTTTGTGATGTGATTTTCTAACGCAAACGGTCAGTTTAATGGTCTGGAAAATACAAATTTAAGAACCAGATTCTTTCGATGTGTTGAAGTGAAGACTCGATGAAGGAAGGTTTGCGAGAACTAAAACACAAAATACAAACTTTTTAGATCACAGCTACTAGCAACAAGATCGTTACAATCCACACATTTCCAGCAAATATAACATCGCAGCAAATCTTGACGATCCCAGTGTTCGATCAACAAGGACACACTGGCGGTGTCTCATTGGAGGTTAAAATTATATTGCGTTCCTACAGTACTTTGTCATAATTTTACTGTTTGTTGTTCCAGAGTTTTATTTCACATCCATTTCGTAAATATGAGATTGCAATGGAAAGTTTTTTGTATGAAACAGTTGCTTTCAACCCTGAACCTCCTAACGACGAAATATGAAAAAACTTGTCGGCAGGGACTATGCATAACAAGCATTACATTAACAGCTCACTGAATTTGTTTCGGTATTTGCTGATAAAAGCCTTGAGAATTTAGCAACAAAAAAGAATTGATAAATTAACTAACGACGATGTGTGAAAACCAAATTACGAAAAACGTATTTATATTTGTGTGATTCACTTTTTGCGGACTTTCTTTTGGACATCTCAATGATGGGTGAGTTTGGGTAGAGTAGCAAGTAATTCGTTTTGAAACAAAATTCCTCTTTTTGCAATCTGATTAGTTCGTTTTTCTTTTTCGTTTTCTTTCAGAATTAAAAAAAATACGTAATTTGTTTGAATTGCAATAGAAACTTTTAATATGGTTTTCGACACCAGGGTTCAGTAGATCTTTTACATTCAAAAGTGAAACATCGAGGATCCGAAAATCACAAAACTACTTTTGTATAATACCTTGAAACTTTGCGTGGTGTACTGATGAAATGAACAGCTGTAAAATATTGCAAAGCAATGGTATTTCGTTTCACAAAAAGTGAGCTAGCCGCAGACTGCTTGTTTTAGAGCGTTGCGATTATGTCCAACACTGATCACAACTCACAATCAGGTACATTATGTGTTCCCTAAAACCAAAACCTCACGCTTCAATTGCTGATCGAGAATCATTTATGAACGTGTATGGATGCTCCGTGACCGTCTCCGAGCTGCAATTAATTTTGGTGCTGTGCTATAGCAAACCATAAACATTTTCTATGAAGTTAATTTTGAAAAAACTGCTTAAACCCAAATTCATGCTACTTTCATCAAAATAAAATTTGCTTTGCTCTTTCATGATTTGGTCTTTAACAGATTGAAGCAACTGCGAGAAACTGCTCCAGCGCAAAGGTTCATATTCCGGGTGCCTGCTTTGCAGCAGGTATAACTTTATGAATCAAATTCTCGAATTAAGTTATTTTATCTTTCTCGTTTAGGCCAGGGGTGGGCGATTAATTTAGATCGGGAACCATTGGGGGAGGACCCTGCCTCCTCAGTGAAATAGAAGCAGCTCTCGGTCAAGCTCGCCCAAGCAGTGACCACTAACATTTGTTGTGATAAGTTTGAGGAAATTTCGGATATGAAGATACTTTCGGAATGCTTCCGTGGGCCACTTGAAACGCTGTGGCGGGTCACATTTGGCCCGATGGCCGCTATTTGCCCACCCCTGCTATAGGTGCTTTATCTGCTATCAACGCATATCCTTTTCTGTATTTCTCACAAGTACTATTTTTACTTCTGCGTATATAATAATAAATATGAGCTCTAGATTTTCAGCATGCTTTCGAGGAATCAGCTGACGAGGCTCTGCTTTCTTCTTTGTGCGATGATTTGAACTTTCACATTTCTGTATTCAAGTAACTAGCCTCCAGAAAAGCGACACAAGTTAATCAATCTGGACATTTTTATTAGAAAATCGTGTACGCGAAGCCGATTTCCTATGGAAAATTTGCGGATAGATTCATTTATGTGACCTTTGTGGAGACCAGTTACTTCATAATAAACATAACAGGTTTTTCAATAACATCTTTTCAAAAGTTGTCCGAACTGTGCGACATGAATATGATCTTTTATTCCCGAGATGCAAAGTGGAGCATTTCACATTTTGCACTCTTAAAATTTATTCTTTGATACATTAACCAGAAAATCAACCTTTTCAAGAAAAAGATGTGAAGACGTTTTAAAAGTCGCTAACCTTACAGGAACATCACAATCTCCGGAAATGACGTCACCGACAGTGACAAAGCCTGCTCATCAAAAAACAACGACAACTTCGTCAATGTGGAACGTGTCAACCAATGCAGCTACACATATTACAGACATCTATAACTACTCAACCAACAACGCAAGCGCGTTGCCCTTTGTTGAGACCACGACGTCACGAGTTGACCCCACAGCGTCACAAGTTGACTCCGGGAATGGAGGCCAAGGTACGAGTGATGAAAGCGTAACTGGTTTTAGCCTAAAACTAATTCAAGGGTGTAAAGTTTTTCCCTAATTGTGCGCTACTTTATTTCGGGGGTATAGTAATGGAGCGGTGGGTCGTATGGTAACTTGCGACCAAGAAGCTGTTTTGCAAACACGTTTGCAAAAAGTCATAAAGGGCAGTTAAAGATTTGAATGTTGTATTAGAAGCCAGGAAAAGCAATAACCTGGTCGGAACCTGTCAACGCATAAGATTCTGAGCGAGAACGCGTCATAATTTCAGCATTCAGTGTAATCAGCTCAAACACTGAAGGAATTGGCCACCACATTCGGTATTTTTATTCGCAGCAGCGTCATCGTATCCTGTCGGCAACGTGATTGTGATCGCCCTTGCTGGTGTTCTGCTGTTCGCCGTCATCGTTCTCATTGTCTTCGTGTATAGAAGGTGAGAATGCCCAAGCAGTAGTAGTTGGCCTGCACCTGTGCCTAAGGGTCGCAATTGCTAACTTTTTCGAAGATAAATGTTGACAAGCCTAGACGACAGAAAGCGCCTTGTCCTTTCTATCTAAAATGCTGTATTGCAAATTACAATGCACACTAGATATTATTGTGCTTGTCCAATTACTGCCTGATTCAAGAGTAAAAAGCAGGATAGAACAATAAAATATTGGTCGCTTAGTCAACAGTTCTAACTCGAAACAAACATATTTTTAAATATTCGGAAACTTAAGCTGGAAAAATAACTTTCCTGAACTGAAAATTCATGCATTTCTGGTTATTGCTACCAAGTTTTATTTAATCCAATAGTAATGCGATTTCTATGATCGTTTTTCTGAGTGACCATTACTAAAATAACTTTCACAGACGAAGAACAAAGCTATGGAACGAGGAAGAAATCAACGACCTTTCAAGTAAGGTTCATTCTAAAATTTGCAAAACCACGAAAAAGGGACTGAAACAGTTCAGTTCTTCATTGTCCAGCGAACTGAGATGAAAGCACAAAATGACACCAAGTTTGTTGTCGATGTTTGTTGAAGTCCTGTGTTGGCAAAAATCGCTAAGATGAAAAAATCTGATTTAAAAAATGCAATTGTGAATACAAACGCAGCGACAACGTTGTCGCAATCACGCCTGTTTCTAAACAAATGCAACTACACACTCAATGCTCAGCTGTCAAACATGCAGTACAATTGAGCCTGTTTTTAACATGCTCCATGTTCCGTTTCGAAATATATGATTAGAGTTTAGTTATTCTTTGTTTGCGGTTGTTTATTGCCTTCTTGTGTTATTATTCAAATTTTTTTCGACTTTGTGTCGCGTAAATCCTATTGTACTTTCGTGACAGGTGGAATTATTCTACGTTAGATGGAGCTTATTGCGAGACGTTCCCCCACCAAGAGGATTCTATTGTGACGCATGATTTTTTTCTCGTATTGTTTGAGAAAAGGTCTGAAAACAGCAAACTAAGGAATGGTTTTCTGGCCACAAATTACAGCCGCATTTCCTTCATGATGCTGCATCTCCTTCTTCGGAAACGAACTGTCTGCACTTTGGCAGTAATTCCCAATTTCCACGGCCATCTCACTTTTCCGGTGAAAATCCCAGAATAAGCTCATTTAAGCCGCCTTAATCTTAGCGTAAGAAGGTAGTTTCAAACCCATTTCCATACTTTTTCATCTTAGTATCGCAATTGTCAGAATTAAACAGTTCGATCGCGTTTTGTTGACAGACTTGACATTAAATTTGTGCGGTCCCAAACTGACCTCGGCTGACCTCGCCTGAACATTCATTTAAAAATAAGTGGTCAGTTTTCGCAGATTTTTATTTCCCAAAATACTGCTCCAAGCAGAACTATATTCGAAAATAAAAAGAATTTTACATGCTTTGAACTGCTTTCGCCGACGTCAACTCCTTGGTAAGAAATAAGATGAATAAAATAATGCAAAAAGTACTCGTTTTTCTTCCGGTTTAAAGACTGTTACGAATGAGCGCTGTTGTTTCAAAGGTAATTATCTTGTCGATCTATAAGTATTTCTCGCAGCCGTCATTTCTTGGAATGTTTCTACAGTTCGAGGTTTCCCATCGAGTTGTTTGCTCTCAGTGCTGGGTCTTTCCTCTGTTTCACACGACTGTGCTTGAAACATCGTTTACCTTTTATGATCTTTCGTCTACTGTATGTTAGCCAAGCGCCACTGAAGGAAGACTGTAGCTTGCTATACACAGCGGCGATACCGCCATAGCGTTCACATTTCGTTTCTGCAAATAAATGTTTGCTTTGTGATTTCCCGGTCGCGTCACTTCTTTGTTTGATCCGCCAGCACAGGTTTCTTTCGTCACGGGATGATGCGTCAGAATGTCGCTTTCTTGAGCCCATCAGTTCACACAAATGAGCAATACAGTGATGTTCAAAATCAGGAGCAATATCCCGACGAAACTATCCATTGTTTGCTTTTATTATTGTAGTATGGCACACACGGCTAATCTCCCGCCACAAATAAGGTCTTAACCTATAATACAAGTGTGTAACATAATGATGAAGCTAGTACGTCTTAGATCTTTCACACGGGGGAGTCCTCTGCACTAGCAACTTAACACGAATACTAGTAAAAAATGATGCAATTGCTTTTTCATAGTCTTTAAAGCTGCATAATTAGAAGTGTGATTTTCCCGTTTGCTAAGAATAACTATATCAAAGAAACCCCCTTCGTTTTCAACCCGGTGAAAATATGCTTCGAGACAATCAATAGATCGGTGGCTGTCGCAGAGTGACTTTAAACAACCGGAACTTCCTCTGCCTTTCGCAAATTAGGGGAATCTTTGTATTTTACCAAAAAGAAACACATCGTGGCGCCTAAAAGCAGTTAAAAACGGTGTCGATCGAGCTGTATATATATATGTATTGTGTGCAATCGATCAGGACTAGAGGTTTTCGGGAAGAAAAAGACGTTTAAAAAGTATTGCATTTGCTGAACTGGCCGATCCTAAACTTACTTATTATTAGTTTGAAACTGCAGATTTGACGACTCAACCCGGAATTTACAACGTTAAGCTTCAAAATGAGACAAAAGGTAAAGAAAGATTGTCGCTTACCGGGCGTTTGTTATAGAAGAGCAAAAAATATTGCGTTCATTATGAAAAAATACTTTTTACAGNAACACCTTAGATATGAGAACGTCACANAAATGTTTTTGTAAATGTAGTGCAAATAACTTTTAGCAGAAAAGATTGTCTATTAAGATTTGTTTATGTTTGTTTTTCAATGCCAGTTNATACAAATGAGTGAAAANTATCAAAAAGCACCGAAACCTTTAACAGGNAAGACAGCACGAAGTCTTGTCGTGCGTCTACCATTCAAATCATGGGTTCGCGTTACGTTCTTATTTAAAAAGCGCATAAGCTTTATTGCGGTAGTCAACCCAGAACATTTCCTACATTTTGAAACGGGAATCTGCGGGGATTTTCAAATTAAAAAACTGTCCTGTTCTTGAAAGTTGTAAAAGTTTACAAAATATTTAAACACATTTTTCGCACTTTTTTAAAGCAAGCGTTTCTCCTTTTCTTTTAAATAAAGTATTTCGTTTAAATTTTGCGAATAATGTTTTTCTTTAAAACTTTATTTAAAAGTTGTCTCTACCAATTCTGTAAAGAAACTGTCTCTTTCAAATTGACAAAGAAAACACAGTTTTTAAATTTCATATAGAAAGTGTTGACCGGTATGTCGGATGACACAACCAGCCTAAACAGAGCTTGAGACATTTGTATACCAGGAGTCAGTTAGAATTTGCCTGGACTTTATAGCAGGACTTCCAGACAAAAAGTAGCCAAGTTTGTTTCGTTGCCATGATTACTGAAGACTAAGATTCTTGTAGTCTGCGCTTTAACCCATCAACGCACTTCAGGAAATGGCGACTAAATCCAAGGCTGTGTTGAATTTTTGAAATACTTGTTTGTTAAATAAAAGCTTTTCGTTCAGGTGATATTTAGCGCGGTCTGTCTGGCCCTGATGATATGGTGCAATTTCTGTGATGGACGTAAAACGATTTCTGGAACAATAAAGAAATCTCTCTCGGTAGAACAGAGACGGTAAGTTAAGAGCACACATACAAACTGGTTAATTCCTTTCCTTTATCAACAAAANATCTACATGAAACTATAGTTTTANGAGTTTCGGAAACATTTTAACAAAACACAAAAAAGGCCGGAAGACACGTTTTCCTCGGAAACGTTTTTGCAAAGATTTTTTAAGATTATAACGCCAGGCNCGTTTGTTTAGGAAGCTTTATTTCGTTGTAATGGAAGTGTTCCTGTTTCCTAAACAAGATACTTATAAAATTTTCCTTGGGAAGATTTCTTGAGAAAAAACTTCTTGATAGTGTTCAATGCATATCCTTCTTGTTTTGGAAGTTTTTTGACGTTGCACACAGTGTACATCAAATAGTAAAGTTGACTCTAGACCATGTCTGGGCGACTGGGACGGTTGTGATTTAAGCTCTTACAAGAGGTTTTTTGTTTCTCAAGTTACGTTTCAGTCAGCACCTCAAATGCTCAAAAGCATCTTCAATGACTTTGGCCGTTGTGCGACCACAATGCGTTTTTTCTTGTCCATTGTTGCTAACAAAGAGGTTGTGTTTGTCCAAATAATGTCAGAGCGGAAATTTCCATTTGAACTAATCACAGTTCAGAAGCTTTGAACATGTTNGCGATGTACATTCTTAAAATGGTATTCGTGGCGCCCATGTTATGCTTGTNAAGATTTTCACCGAATTTCAACTTNGAATCTTTAATTTCGCAAGGGNTTCCGACAGAGAAAGAGAAAAAAGCTTTTGACTTTACAAAAGCAACCTGGTGTGAAGGTTGCTTCAGCCGGCAAGTGTCAGTGCACTGGATACTAATCTCTGTCTGTGGCGCCGTAGTACGGAAAATACCACCGAGGACAGTTCAGGGTGTAGAACATCTCAGCGCAGGTATCATATCACCAACTACCAGCTCACGTGCAAAGACAAACATGTTTACTCTGTACATAAATCTATGATGCTTTCGAAGCGTTGACTGTGAAAACTGTGTGAGATGATGAAGATAACGAAAAAACGTTAAATTTACTATTTTTAGATGAAGAAGATCATGATATATTTTACGCAATAGTTAATCTGCTTCAGCGGAAAAGGAGTGAGATGAATTCTTCATAATGCAGACTTTCTTCGATTTATAATGAAAAAAATATTTTTCCCACCGTGTTATGTTGAAACAGCACCTTGTTTTCAGAATTCTTAGATTCCATCACCGCTGCAAGAATGAAAACTAGCGATAATGGTTGAAGGATCGAAAAAAACTATCAAGGTTGCTAGCGTGAGAAGGATTAGCGCTCAGTATGGATGGTGACACACTGTATCTTTTGCATCTTTTGCAGATTTATTAAAGAACACAATTGCCAGGTTGTAAAGGAAACCAGCCGTGTCGAGACCCTTGTCAAGGTGCGTAGGGGCCTACTCAAATGCAACAACCTCAGAGACAACAGAAGCTTCAGCCTGGCCATTTGCGCGAGCAACAAGTGTCGTGACCCCTGCAGGGGGCGTGTTATCCGTGGCATGCGTGCCGTGGCAACACGAGAGACGCACGAGATGCGGGATCGGTTCTCAAACCACACCATGAAGGTGCGGCTGCCTGCTGACTGCTCTTGCGTCGAAGACAAGAGGCAAAAATGCAAAAACAAACAAAGCAAACCGAAGAGAAGGTCTTCGTAAAGGAAATCAACCACTTGCGTATTTGCATATTTCATATAAGTTGGTTTTCATCGCCGTGATTTGACCGAAAAATTTCAAAGTGTTTATTTTTAATGAAATTTTTCGAACCGTGGAAAACTTTTTTCTGTGCGTTCAATCAATCGCGTTTGAATTTTGATCGTTTATTTATTGATCTATTTATTATATCGATTTATTTCTATTATCATGACGGAGAATCTAACGTTCTGACGGAGAATCTAACGTCCAATTTAACATGGAAAGAACAGATTGCTTCAGTTGAAAAGAAAGTAACTCAAGGATGCCACGCCCTCTTCAAACTTCAGCCAATTTCTAATATCAAAATGTTACGGAAAGTCTACTTCTCTTTAATTTATCCTGATCTCCAATATGCAATTCTGACCTGGGGTAGAGTCCCTGCAACGTATTTTACTCATCTGAAGGTACTTCATAACCGTTCGATGCGCTGTATTTGTAAAATATCTAGAGCTGCTCACGTCCCAATGCTAGATCTATATCACTCATGCCAAATATTTCAGATTAATCAAATATATGAATACGAATTAGGAAAATGTATGTACAAAATAGTTCACAACTGCTTTCNAAGTTTCATCTCCAATTGTTATTNTCATATTAACGAAACACATAATTATCCCACTAGAATATCTACTAATAACAATCTCACTACAACTTCATCATAAAAAATCTTTAACACGAAGATCTAT